>OGUR01000003.1_pt1 | contig 295994 bp, 249 predicted proteins | sample 1574711 | NCBI WGS metagenome assembly OGUR01 (sample SAMEA2582152, study PRJEB24529) | metagenome | biome: Human gut stool | place: China | collected 2011
ACAACTATTATTATGTAGACATCAACGGTGTTATGGCAGCTAACCAGTGGGTAGCGATTGACAACGAGGATGCGGGACAGGATGACGAGCCGGACCACTACTGGTACTATTTCCAGGCCAACGGCAAGGCATTGACCCAGGGCGATAATGACAAGGTATCCCTGAAAACAGTCAACGGCAAAAAGTATGCCTTTGATGACGAAGGCAGGATGCTGTTCGGCTGGGTGGACGAAGACAGCGCTGAGCGTGTTGACGATACGGACGGCGACGGCTTTAAAGAAGGCACCTACTATTTCGGCGGCGAAGATGACGGCGCAATGACCGTTGGCTGGTTACAGCTCGATGTTACCTATGATGAAGCCACCAACGACGATTATAAGTATACCGCTCCTGTGTTTAACGATGATGAGGACCAGACACGTTGGTTCTACTTCAAGTCCAATGGTAAGAAAATTTATGCTGAAGACGGGGACCGCACAAAGGATAAGACCATCAACGGCAAGAAATATGCTTTTGACGAGTACGGCGCAATGGTAGCTGAGTGGTCTCTGGACGAGGAAGATCTGCCAGGCAAGAGCCTTGCCTCCTACTCTGATGCTGTAGAATCCGGCGACGTTAATGCCGGAACAGCCAGCGCTTCCAATATCATAACCGGTAAGGCCTTTAATGCCAAGTACAGTGAGGCATGGAAGTACTTCAACAATGTTGACGACGGCGCCCGCGTAAGCAAGGGCTGGTTCAAGGTAGTTCCTGCTGAATATCTGAACGACGAGAAATACAATGATGATGAGGACTACTGGTACTACGCAGACGGCAGCGGCAATCTGTACGCCGGCGAGTTCAAGACCATCAAAGGCAAGAAGTATGCGTTCCGCAATGACGGCCGTATGATTGACGGACTGAAGTTCATCTATGAAGACAAGGATGCCCAGAGCCTGACTGTATGGGCTGATGACGATGATCCTTACAGATTTGACTCCGAGGACGACTTTGATGATAATGCTCCTCTCTATGAGGCAGCCGGATACTACTGCTACTACTTCGGCGACGGCGATGACGGTGCCATGAGGACTAATAAGAGCACAGTTGAGATTGATGGAGAAAACTTCAACTTCTACTTTGAGAAATCCGGCGGCAAGAAGGGTGCCGGCTTAACAGGCGAGAAGGATGATAAATTCTATCAGTCAGGCAAGCTGCTGAAGGCTGACAGTGATGATAAGTACTCTGTTGTCCAGAGACAGTTAGTGAAGAAAACAGATGGAACCATAAACAGCGAGCTTGAGGTAGTTACCACTAAAGACAGCACTACCACTGAAGTTTACAATATGCTGGATGATGTTGATGAATTATTGTCCGTAACTAAAGATGCAGGTATTGAAATCTTAACCATTGACGACCTTAATTCATCTGCTTACTCAGGCAAGGCTGATTCTATTCTGAAGGCGGCAAACATTAACAAGGATTTGGAAGACCTGAGAGAGGTTTATATCTTCGGTACCAAGGACGAGAATGGCAACTTTAAGGCATCTGAGCTGAATACCAAGGATTACTTCCTGGTAAATACATCCGGTAAGGTACTTGACAGCAAGGGCAGACATAAAGACGGCAGCGATTACTACTACGCTCTGACCGGCAGCGGTAAGATCGCCGGTATCTATGTAGAGGATTAATCCAAACTGCTGTAAGCTGATGCTGCAGATTAATTAGTAATATAAGGGGGAAGCGTTATGACTGATTTAGTTGATTGTCATAACGCTTTCTTTTATTATCCAATTCATAATGACAACAGGAGGATTCTATTTTGTTTAAAAAAATTGCAATATTGGGAATGGCCCTGATGTTAGGCCTCTCCTCTTCCACTGCTGCCTTTGCAGACCAGGCAGAGACATCAACCACAACCATGGAGAACTGCGGGGCTTTTCTTTTTGAATGGAGGCCCGTGGACTGCGGCGACGGCCATTATTTTGCCATATTAGTAGGCGGAAATACTATAAGTGAAAGTGATGTCATCTTAAACAGAGGATATGATTACCCTTATACCTTTGACTATACAGTTCCGCGTCCATGGGGCGAGGTCCCCCAGTTAGTTAATATAGACGGTGTCTGGGGTATTCCTGAAAACTGGGGTATCCTTCCCGAAGGCAGCCAGCCCACACTCCGCATCACGCTCATTACAAATAATAAAATACTTCCCACCAAGGAACGTTACATTGACGTAGTCAGCCTGCCGCAGAATATTAATTCCAGGGACCTGCCGGCCGAAGTCCGGAAATATCTAATCAATGTGGATGGTTCTGACGCCGGTGCCTACGACGGCACCACCACAGCCGGTTGGGAGGAGGAAAATGGTTTATGGCGCTACCGGAAATCAGATAATACCTATGTCTCAAACACATGGCTCAAACTGGATGACAAACAGTACTACATGAATGAACAGGGAATCATGCTGGCCGACACCATTACTCCCGACGGATATTATGTAAATGCAAAGGGCGAGAAAACCGGTTACAAACCTGGCTGGCTCCAGGACGGCGCAAGCTGGAAATATGTGAGAAAAAACGGATATTATGCAGCCAATCAATGGATTCAGGACACGGATGGAAAGTGGTACTATTTTAACATGGCGGCTGTCATGCTGGCGGATACCACCACTCCGGACGGCTATTACGTGGATGCCAGCGGCGTATGGGATGGCCAGCCAGCCTCTGCTGTCATAGGCGGTGAAAATCCCGGACCAGGAGTGGACACAGCTTCTCATACTGAAGAATAATTCTGCTTTTTCTACTGAGGCACTGATAAGCGGCAATCGGGGTATTATTTTGCCCCTCCTCTGCCGCTTATCATTTTATCCGGGAGTTAGACATCTTCCTTCTATTTGTCTATACTTTTGTGTTTAGCGCCCAATTTTTATGAATAATTTACAGAAATCTGTTCATCAATAGACAAATAAATGAAACTGTATATTTATTTTTGAGGAATCCTGAGCTAATATATTTGTTAAAAAATGAAAGGAGCAAAATTGTAATGGAACCCATGGAGTCCCCGAATTTCTTAGAACATGCTGAACCTCTGGATGAAAATACCCCTCATTATCTCAATGCTTTTCACAAATATCTAATCCAGCATAACATGTCCCCTAATACGATCACTGCCTACATCTATAGCGTAAGGCATTTCTTTACATACTTTGAACAGCTTAATTCCAACAATGTCAGCCTATACAAAGTATACCTCTTAGACCATTATCAGCCCCAGACAGTCAATATGCGCATCCGCGCCCTGAACTGTTTCTTAAAATTCCAGGGCATCAGTGATTATAAAATACGTGCCCTCCGGCTGCAGCAGAAAAAATATACGGACTACATTATAAGCCAGGCTGACTATGAGTATCTGAAACGCCGGCTTCGTGAGGATGAACAATATACCTTCTATTTTATCATACGCTTTATCACTGCTACCGGGGTCCGTGTCAGTGAATTGGTTTCTTTTCAGATAGAGGATGTGATAAACGGCTATAAAGACATCTATTCAAAGGGAAATAAGATGAGACGCGTCTATATCCCCACCGCTTTGCAGGAGGATACATTCCAGTGGCTGGAAGCTGAATGCAGAAAAAAAGGACCTCTGTTTCTGAGCCACCTCAAACGAGGTATTTCTGTCTCTGGCATCCGCTCCCAGTTAAAGACATTTGCATACCGCTACCATCTTGACCCGAAGGTAGTATATCCCCACTCATTCCGGCATCGTTTCGCTAAAAATTTCATTGAAAATGGCGGAGACATCGCTTTCCTGTCCAACCTTCTGGGCCACACCAGCATCGAAACCACCCGTATCTATCTGAGACGGAGCAGCACGGAACAGTCCCTTATTGTGAATCAGATTGTAGACTGGTAATGGAATGAAAGGTGTGCTCAGCATGAAAACAAATATGCAGGAAATAAATGAACCGGCCTTTCATTCCTATCTGAAAAAAGCCCAGTCCTCTCCTAATACGATTCGCAGCTGCCTGGCTGCCTACAGACTTTATCATTCCCTGTACAATGACCTGGCAGTCAATCATCTGCTCTGCTTTAAGGACTATCTTATCAGGCACTACAAAGCATCCACAGTGAATAACCGGATATACGGAATCAACCGTTATCTGGACTTCCTTGAAGAGATTTACGGCAGCCAAATGATCCACTTCCGGCTGACTGTTATCCGTACCCAGCAGGCAGCCTTCCTGGACAATATCATTTCCCAGGAAGACTATGAAACATTTAAGAAAAGACTTAAGGACAGCGGAAATATGCTGTGGTATTTTGTTGTGCGGTTCCTGGCCTGTACCGGAGCCAGGGTCAGTGAATTGATTCAGATTAAAGCGGAACATCTGCACCTGGGCTATATTGCTCTCTATACAAAGGGCGGTAAAGTCCGCCGTCTGCATTTTCCTGATGCTTTGTGTCAGGAAGCCCTGGAATGGCTGTCCGCAAAGGGCCAGGTTTCCGGTTTTTTGTTTGTCAACCGCAGAGGAAACCAAATTACAGCCCGCGGAATCAGCAGCCAGCTCAAGACGCTGGCCATACGCTGTAACATTCCGCCTGAAACAGTATACCCCCACTCCTTCCGCCACAGATTTGCTAAAAATTTTCTTGAAAAGTTTAATGATATCTCCCTGCTTGCTGATTTAATGGGCCACGAAAGCATTGAAACAACCCGTATCTACCTAACAAAATCAACACAGGAGCAGCGGGAGCTGATTGACAAAATAGTTACCTGGTAACATTTTGCACCGTTATTCTGCTATAGATATACGGAAATTCCGGCGGTCCCGACCGGCCGCCGGATATCTCCCGCCCTTACCCGGGACAGAAATATTATAGACCCCCACCTCTTACAATTTCCGAAGATATCCATTACTATATTATTTATTGGAAAAATTAACCACACAAGAGGAGGTATTACATCATGACAGCCACACCAAGATTAACGTCCAATCATGCATTGGACCAGTTTCAGAAATATCTCATGACCCATAACAAATCTCCAAATACCATCTGCGTGTACCGCTATGCGGTAGAACAGTTCTATCATCTGTATCCTCAGCTGACCCCCCGCAACCTTCAGCTTTATAAGGTATATCTTTTGGAACATTACAGGCCCCAGACCGTGAATCTGCGCATACGGGCGCTGAACTGCTACATGGAATACAGGCAGGCCTCCATCACCCCTGTTTCCATGATAAAGATACAGCAGAAAACATATCTGGATAAGATTATCAGCCAGGCTGATTATGAATATCTGAAGCGGTGCCTGGCGGAGAGTGAAGAATATACCTACTATTTTATTGTGCGCCTCATAACCGCCACAGGAGTGCGTATCAGTGAGCTGATTACCTTTCAGATTGAGGACGTGCACACCGGACACAAGGATATCTATTCCAAAGGCAATAAGATGCGGCGTGTCTATATCCCCCGCGGACTGGTTCGCGAGCTGCAGGAATGGCTGGCTGCCACACACCGGAGCACCGGCCCCCTGTTCCTCAACCGCTTTCACTCCCCCATCTCCCCGTCAGGCATACGGGCCCAGTTCAAGGTATTTGCAGCCCGGTACGGCCTGGACCCCGAGGTGGTGTATCCCCATAGCTTCCGGCACCGTTTTGCCAAGAATTTTATTGAAAAATGCGGGGATATATCCCTTTTATCCGACCTGCTGGGACATGAGAGCATTGAAACCACCCGTATTTACCTCCGGCGCAGCAGCAGTGAACAATACCGTATAGTCAACAAAGTAGTGGACTGGTAGGGGGCGCGTCATGAAGGAACTTAAGATTAGCGTTATTTATGGCGGCAGCTGTCCTCCCCAGGCAGACCCCTCTATGTATAATCCTGACAATTATCAGGCAAACTTACAGTATTTCCATGATTTCCTGCAACGGCGGGGCTCCTCTGCAAATACCATCGACTCCTATCTCACCTCTGTCCGGCATTTTCACAGTCTGTACCGTGATGTTACCGTGGAGAATCTCCAGTCTTACAAAGCATGGCTTATGGAACGCTACAAACCCAGCACAGTGAACACGCGTATATATGGAATCAACCAGTATGTGGCGGCCCTCCAGTCCGGCGGCGACATGAGTGACACCGGACCATATACCCCTGCTGCCTCCATTGATTTTCTGGAACCTTATAAACTTCCCTCTGTCCGGCATCAGCAAAAGCCCTTTCTTAACAATGTTATATCCAAAAGGGATTATGAGCGTCTGAAACGCGGCCTGAAACGGGATAATAATATGTTCTGGTATTTTGTGGTCCGCTTTCTGGGTGCCACGGGTGCCAGGGTCAGCGAGCTGATCCAGATTAAGGCGGAGCATATGCAGATTGGCTGCATGGATTTGTATTCCAAGGGCGGAAAGGTGCGCCGCATCTATTTTCCCGAAAAACTCTGCGGGGAGATGCTGTCCTGGCTGGACAGCCGTCAGATACAGACCGGTTTTATATTCACCAACCGACGGGGCAACCCTATTACTCCCAGGGGCATAAGCAGCCAGCTGAAGGTGCTGGCAAAAAAGTACCGGATATGCCCGGATACCGTCTACCCCCACTCATTCCGGCACCGTTTTGCCAAAAACTTTCTGACTAAATTCAATGATATTTCGCTTCTGGCCGACCTTATGGGCCATGAGAGCATTGAGACCACACGAATCTATCTGACCCGTTCCTCTGACGAGCAGAGAGAGCTTATTGACAGAATTGTCACTTGGTAGATTGCATTTTCTCAAAAAAAACAGTATCATAAAAGAAACTCGCAAAGGATGGTTTATATGTACGAATATACGTGGTATCAATGGCTTACATTCTTTTTTATATACTGCTTTTTCGGGTGGATTTTTGAATCCACCTATGTTTCTGCGAAAACAGGTCACTTTGTGAACCGCGGTTTTCTGCGCCTTCCCCTGCTTCCCCTGTATGGAACAGGCGCCGTGATGATGCTGTGGGTATCCCTCCCGGTCAAGGACAACCTGTTTCTGGTGTACCTGGCAGGCGTTATCGCCGCCACCATTCTGGAATACGTCACCGGCTGGGGCATGGAAAAGCTGTTTAAAATGAAATACTGGGATTACAGCAATCAGAGATTCAACGTGAAGGGGTATATCTGCCTCAGCTCCTCCATTGCCTGGGGTTTTCTGACCATTTTCCTCACAGAGGTGGTGCACCGCCCCATTGAGCACTATGTCCTGGGGCTACCTGTTATGGTGAACATTATCTTTGTGCTGATTACCTCCCTGCTGTTTGCAGCGGATACGGCTGAGTCGGTAAAAACCGCCCTGGATTTGGCCAAGGTGCTGGATGCCATGACCGACATGCGGGCCGAGCTGGACGATATACAGGTACAGATGGCCCTGTTAAAGGCAGAGGCCAGAGAGGAAGCGGCTGCCAGGCTCAGCCGGATGAAGTCAGGAGCTGCCGTCCATGCGGCTGCATTGAAGGATGACACGGCTGAACGCCTGAATGAACTGGTGGAGAACACCATGGAGAAAATGAGTGGATTCGTGGAGGGTACCGCTGAAAAGATGGGCGGGCTGGTGGAAAACACAGCCGAAAAGGTGGCCCGGACAGCGGAACGGCTGTCAGAGCTTACAGAGGACGCGGCTGCCAGGGTATCCGGTACGCTGGCACAGCGGACAGAGGGCTCCCGGCAGGCAATACAGCATGATGAGCTTAACAAAAGTGCTGTCCAGGATCGAAAGGATAAACTGGCCGCCCTGTCCCAACGCCTTGTATCCATTACCGAAAAACGCCATATGCTTTCCACCCATATGGACTTCTACCGAAGAGGCATACTGAAGGGCAATCCCACCGCCTCCTCTTCCCGGTTCGCTGAAGCTCTGAAGGAACTGCGCGAAATTGCGGACAGGAAGAATTCGGATGAACATGATGCAAACTAATGTCCTGATGTCCTGTTTTCTTTTACTCAAAAAATACCCTGACAGCTTTACACATCTGCTTTTTCTGTGTCCTGCTGCCAGGGTATTTATGATTCAATTATACTTTTATGGTTCTTTTACATCCGATGACACATTACATCATCTTATCCACCATGGCCATCACAGCCGCGCCCAGCGCTTCAGACTTGGCGTCGGCATCCTCCATGGAGCTGCCCTTGATACCATAGTAGAACTTAATCTTAGGCTCTGTTCCGGACGGTCTCACACAGATCCATGCGCCGTCGTTTAAATCATAGTACAGCACGTTGGAGGAAGGAAGGCCTGTGGGCTTTACTTCCCCGGAAGCCATATCCTTTATGGTATCCAGCTTGTAATCCCTGGCGGAAACCACCTTATAACCGCCCACCTCTTTTGGTGTATTGTTCCTCAAAGTCTCCATGATGGACTGAATCTTAGCCAGGCCCTCAATGCCGGATAAGCCGATAGACTTAACCGCATCCTTGTAATAGCCGTACTTCTCATACATGGCAACCATGGCATCCCACAAGGTCATTCCCTTCTGCTTATAGTAAGCAGCTGCCTCGCAAAGGGCTGCGGTAGCGGAAATGGCGTCCTTGTCACGGGCATAGGTGCCAATCAGACATCCATAGCTCTCCTCCATACCAAAGAGGTATGTGCCGCGGCCTGTCTTCTCATTCTTTAATACCTGCTGCCCAATCCACTTGAAACCGGTGAGCACTTCAATCAGTTCACAGCCGTATTCCTTTGCCACTGCGTCAATCAGATTGGTGGAAACAATGGACTTGATGACCTGCCCGTCCTCCGGAATCTTGCCTGCTGCCTTTTTCTGGCTCAGCACGTACTCGCACAGAAGGGAACCGGACATGTTGCCTGTCAGCGGGATGTACTCTCCTGACCCGGCGTCCTTAACGTATACGCCCAGACGGTCTGCATCTGGATCCGTAGCCAGAACCAGGTCCGCATTCTTTTCCCCGGCCAGCTTAAGGCCCAGTGAAAATGCTTCTGCTGCTTCCGGATTTGGATAGCTTACCGTAGGGAAATCGCCGTCCGGCAGTTCCTGCTCAGGCACTACATATACATGGGTGAATCCCAGTTCCTTCATCACTCTTCTGGCCGGAATATTTCCTGTGCCGTGAAGCGGCGTGTACACAATGCTGATTTGGTCCTGCAACTCATCAATGGCCTTCTGGTTCACAACCTGGGCCTTGACCTGGGCAATGTACTTGTCGTCGATTTCCCTGCCGATAACCTCATACTTGCCTGCTGCTGCGGCAGATGCCTCGTCCGTGGTCTTTACCGTGGACAGGTCCTCTATGGCCAGCACTTCCTCTGTCACACCTTTGTCATGAGGCGGTGTAAACTGGGCGCCGTCCTCCCAGTATACCTTATATCCGTTGTACTCAGGCGGGTTATGGCTGGCTGTAATATTGATGCCGGCTATGCATCCCAGTTCCCTCACTGCAAAGGACAGCTCAGGTGTGGGACGCAGGGACTCGAACTTGTATGCCTTGATTCCGTTGGCTGCCAGAGTCATGGCCGCCTCCATGGCAAATTCCGGGGACATATGGCGGGAGTCATATGCAATCGCCACGCCCTTATCTGCTCCTCCCTGCTTTATAATGTAGTTGGCAAGGCCCTGGGTGGCACGTCTCACCACATAAATATTCATCCGGTTAATGCCGGCCCCGATAACACCTCGCAGTCCTGCTGTTCCGAACTCCAGGTCCATATAAAAACGCTCTTTAATCTCATTTTCGTCACCTTCTATGGCGCGAAGCTCTGCTTTTGTGTCCTCATCAAAATAGGGGTTTGATAACCATTCCTGGTATATCTTCATGTAATCTTTCATTTTATACTCCCTCCTGAATGTGATATTCCCCGCATGACCTGCCGGCATTCTGCTGCAGCACAGCCGGAAAGGCCGGTCCGCAGCGTATTTTCTGATTAAGATTATACTATATCAAACCAGAAAAAGGAAGTACAACCCTCTATTATTTTTCGTCAGACACAGCCCTTACAGTCCGCTTTCAGGCGTTTTAAAAAGCTGTTCCTGGCCTGCTGCTGTTCCTCCAGGCCCCGCAGTTTGTCAGTATTCCGGGCCGGTATCCAGGCCTTGTTGGCGTTGTAGTAAAAGTTAAGCTGTTTCCAGTATTTTTCAGGATAAAGGAACAGGTAGTACAGACATCCCCTCTCCTTTGGCTCCATGGGCAGCACCCTCTCATAGGAATCCAGCATGGACAGTCCCAGGTCCAGATTCCATCCGTGCTTTTCCATGACCTTGCGCATGAAACGGTACAGGTCCGATATCTGTATTCCAAGATGCATCCGGTTGTACTCGATGATGGCTGTGTAACTGCCTCCCATGAGCACATGGTGCTGATCCAGGTCCCCATGACACAGGTACAGGGGCTTCCTGTCCTTTTTGACGGGAGGCTGGACCTCCGCTGCTTCCAGGGCATCCTGATCCTCCTGGTATGGCCCCAGCTTCAGGTATTTCCCGGTATTATTCTGCGCGGTGCCCTCTGACGGCAGTTCATCTGCGCCGGGCCACAGCTCCCGCATGCCCTGTACCGCTTCCAGGGCCTGGTCGTAAAACATCTGATAGCTGCCGATGACGCACAGCTCAAATTCTGTTTTTTTGCGCTTGGACCTGATATAGTTCCTGGCCCGCTGCATTTCCCGGTTATGGCGCTCCAGCTCCTCTTCCAGAGGGCCGGACAGGATGGAACCCATGTTCCACTCTTCCTTAAACTCAATCTTTCGCAGCTGGCTGTGCAACATGGCCAGTCTGGACAGGGCCTGGCGTATTTCATATCCGTCTTTTATATTACATTCCCGGTCCAAAAACCAGTCCTTTAATATGTATCTGGTGCCGTCGCCGGTCACGGTCATCAGACCGCCTTCCCTGTTCCTCAGATACCGGTCAGCCCTCAGGCTTCCTCTGGTATCCAGCCGTCCTAAGACCTCGTCCTCAAACTCCAGACGCCTGGCTGTCCCACGGTATTCCTTTAAAAGCCTGCAGCCCTGGTCTGTCTCGCAGATCCAGGAACCGCGGCCTTTTCTCACGGCTCTTACTTCCATATCATATTGTTCTAAGGCTTCCACGTACTTCTCGTTCATCCACAACCCCTCCACACTCTTATCCCATCACATTTAGTCGAAACGGGAAGCTGCCGTTTCAGCTACTTCTAGGGTATGTAAAGATTTGGTTGTTTATGACAGGAGAAATGGCGTACCGTCCCTATTTCCCACTTTGTATATAATGTACAAACTGTTTGTGCAATTCAGGCGCTATCATGCCCATCCGAAAACACCCCCAAAGCGGCGAATCATCGTATATGATTTCCTTGCTCCGGGGGTGTTTCATTTATTTGTTTGATTGTTATTCTGTTTGTTATTCTGCCTGTTTTTGTCTGTTATTCTATTTGCCTGCCTATATTTGCCTGCCTATTCATCCTTCCAGTGCAGATGGTGAAGCTGACCCCTCAGCTCCAGTTTCTCAAACCCATTCTGCCGCAGCGCCTCGTACAGCACAATTGCCGCGGAATTGGACAGGTTCAGGGAACGGATGTCGCCCCACATGGGAATCCGGATACAGTGGTCCTCATTGTCCACCAGAATCTCCTCCGGAATGCCGGCGCTTTCCCTGCCAAACATGAGATAGCAGTCCGGACCGTAGGTCACGTCGGAATACACCTGGCGGGCTTTGGTGGTGGCAAAGTACATGTTGCCCGGGGCCTGGGGATTACGCTCCAGGAAATCTTTATAATCGCTGTACACAGTCACGTCCAGTTTGTCCCAATAGTCCAGCCCTGCCCTCTTTAAGGCCTTTTCATTGAGCTTAAACCCCAAAGGCTCGATGAGGTGGAGCCTGGTCTGGGTGGCAACGCAGGTCCGGCCGATATTGCCTGTGTTGGATGGCATTTCCGGTTCTAATAGTACGATATTCATCATGGTATGCCGCGCCTTTCTGTTATTCCCTGCCGTCCAGTCTTTTTACGAACCGTTCCATGCGTCCCAGAGCCTCTTTCAGGTTATCCAGGGAGTATGCATAGGATACCCTCACGAATCCCTCCCCGCAGTCTCCAAACGCAGTGCCCGGCACCACAGCTACCTTTTCCTCTTCCAGGAACCGGGTGGCAAATTCCTCTGATGTCATCCCAAAGCGACTGATATTGGGGAAGGTGTAAAACGCGCCCATTGGCTCAAAGCAGGTAAGGCCCATCTCCTCATAGGCGTGGAGAAGGAAACGCCTGCGCTGATTGTAGGATTCCCGCATCATGGATACATCCGGGTCCCCGTTCTTCATAGCTGATACAGCTGCGTACTGGCTGGTGGTAGGAGCGCACATGATCGCGTACTGGTGAATCTTTAACATCTGCTCCAGAATGATATGGGGCGCTGCGGCATAGCCCAGACGCCAGCCCGTCATGGCATAGGCCTTGGAGAAACCATTGATAAGCACGGTCCTCTCCTTCATGCCCGGGAAGGAGGCAATGGTCACATGGCGCTTTCCATTGTATGTCAGTTCTGAATAAATCTCATCGGAAATCACAAACAGGTCTTTTTCCAGGACGATTTTTACAATTTCTTCCAGTTCTTCCTTTTCCATAATGGCGCCTGTAGGGTTGTTAGGGAAGGGAAGGACGAGAATCTTGGTCTTGTCTGTAATCTTCTCCAGAAGCTTTTCCGGGGTCAGCTTGAACTGGTCCTTTTCCTCCAGCTCAATGGTTACGGGCACACCGTCTGCCAGTGTAACGCAGGGCATATAGGATACATAACTGGGCTGGGGAATCAGTACCTCGTCCCCCTCGTTTAACATAGCCCTCAGCGCAATGTCGATGGCCTCACTTCCGCCTACCGTTACCAGTATCTCCTGGTCCGGGTCATATGTAACGCCGCATCTGCGTTTTAAATATTCGCATATCTCCACTTTAAGGGGCTTTAAGCCGGCATTGGAGGTGTAGAAGGTACGCCCCTTTTCCAGGGAGTAGATACCCTCCTCGCGGATATGCCAGGGCGTCTCAAAGTCAGGCTCGCCCACGCCCAGGGAGATGGCGTCCTTCATCTCGCTTACAATATCAAAGAATTTACGGATACCGGACGGCGGTATCTTTACGATTTTATCTGATAATGGGTTTCTCATGGGGTAATCAGCATCCTTTCATCCTGCACCTGCTCACTTATAATGGTGCCGTGGTCTTTGTATTTTTTCAATACGAAATGGGTTGCAGTGCTTAATACGGATTCCATCGGTCCCAGCTTGTCGGATACGAACTGGGCAATCTGGCGCATGGTCCTGCCCTCGATGAACACAGTGAAATCATAGGCGCCGCTCATGAGATACACGGCCTCCACCTCGCTGTACTGGTAAATGCGCTCTGCTATCTTGTCAAAGCCCATGCCCCTCTGCGGAGTCACCTTTACCTCGATTAACGCCACTACTTTTTCCTCACTGGTGTTATCCCAGTTAATCAGTGTATGGTATCCGCAGATAATGTGTTCCTTCTCCATCTCCGCTATCTCGTTGGCCACCGCTATTTCGCTTTCTCCCAGCAGCACGGCCAGGTCCTTAAGGTCAATTCTGCTGTTTTTCTCAATGACTGCAAGTATCTTTTCCCTCATAATATATCATCCTCCATCCTTCCATTGTTTACATAACTTATTAGTTTGCACACTTTATTAATTTACATAACTTCCAAACCGTCTCATATTATCTTTGTCAGTTCGTCGGGCCGGGGCCGCTCTAAAAAACCTACGCCCTCCTGTCCGTGGCGTATCTGCCTGGCACTTCCCTCCGCCACACTTCCGATAACGCCCGCAGGAATTCCTTCTTCCCTGAGCCTTCTCACCAGCTGTCCGCCCCTGTCTGACACCAGGACGGCGCAGTTTCCGCTGTACAGCCGGTAGGGATTCAGCTCAAATAACTCACACACCTCTACCGTTACCTGCCTCACGGGCATACACCTGAGATCCGCATCAATTCCCGCGTTAAATATACCTGATAAATTCCAAAGGGCAGCTAATACGCCGCCCTCTCCTGCATACTCGTAAGCAGTGAAGGAGCAGTGCTCCTCCTTCTGTTCACGTTTTATCCATTGTTCCACGGAATATGGCTCCGTTTCATCCAGACACCTTAAGAACATAGGCGAAAAGCGCGTTTTAAGGAAATCCCGCTTTTCTGCTCCTATCTTTACAGTCCCTGTAAATCCCGCATAACCGGCCATCACCAAATCCTGACCCGGTCTCATAAAGCCGTCGCGCTTCTCAAACCCGCCCGGTCCCTGTCCTGCCGTACGCATTATGGTCCCTCCACCGGGGTGACCGTGGGGCCTCCCTGGGCCGGGGCAGGGTTTGCTGCGGGCGCCGGATTTGCTTCCGGTGCCGGATTCGCCGCGGGCGCCGGGTTCGCCTCCGGGGCCGGGGCCGGCTCAGGAGCCGGCTGCGTCACGCCCGGGCCTCCCTCCACACCGGTTACCGGCGCTGTCTCTGCCGGAGGTGTATCCACAGGCGCCGTCACATCCGGCACCACCGGCAATGCTACCGGCAGATCAGGTCCTACCCGGTAAATGGCCTTGGATGCATTGTAGGTGTCCTTGTTAAGCAGGGTTCTCTCCTGCTCCACGCCGTCCACCGTCACTACCTTCCATAATCTGGATCTAAGTCCTGTGTGGGAGGACTGGACCTTGACCCTTGCTCCCGGAGCCAGGGTGTTGTCTACAATGAGCTGCGGCTCTCCCGGACTGGTGCTTCCCAGGGTTTCAGACACGTATTCCACCTTACGGTTAGCCGGTCTGGTCTCCTTGCCGTATATGGTAAAGGTAAGCTTCCTGCCGGAGGTATATCCTTCCACATAAATAGGGGTACTGTAATTGTTCTTTATCTTAATATCCTTATAAGTGCCTGCAATGGCCGCGTCCCTGGACGGTTTCACATAGGTGACAATCATGGAGTGGTTCTGTCTCTGGACAATCTCCACTTCTGCTTCCAGGGAAGCATTATACAGAGTGGTAGCCAGCTGGCACACGCCTCCGCCGATGCTGTCCACGACCTGGCCGTTCTCATAGGCCGCCGCTGTCTTATACCCATTGGCTGTGGTAAAAGGCTGCAGGCATTCATAGCCTGACAGGACATCCCCGGGCATAAGAACGTGACCGTTAATCTTGGCCGCGCCTACTGCCAGGTTGGTGGAGCGGGCTGCGCCGCTGCTGCTGAAATCAGTTGTATATGTGCCCAGCACATCCTGAATGGTAGCCAGGGCCTCGCTGGTAATGGCCGGCTGTTCTTCCGTTACCTGGGCTGTTACCTCTATCGGCTGGTCCAGTCCGCCTTCCAGGGCCTCGTTAAGGGCTGCCTCGGTTCCCGCCACATCAACCACCCGGCCGGGTACAGAGTCCGTAATGACAAACTGTCCGTTTTCTCTGGTTATAGATGCATTCTGGGGCTCCGCCGTGATTCCCTGGCACTGTGTATCCACAAAGTTCTTCACCTTCGCGGAATCCACCTCTGTCTCCAGTTCAACCTCCACGGGCGCTGCCGCCAGATCTTTTTCAATCATGTACTGTTTAATCAGGCTGCCGCCGGCATACTGGCTGACCGCCTCATCAATTGCGTCTGTGTTAATCCAGTGAAAGCCCAGCTCCCCTGCCGTGGTGGCCACATCCTGTCCATCCACGCTGAGGGTCACTGACTGGGCCGCCAGGCCGTCCACATATTCCTGGACCGCTGCCTTCGCCTCCTCAGCCGTCATTCCGGCCAGGCTCTGGCTGCCTGCGGTTATCCCGGCCGGCAGCACAGGCGCCGCCCAGGCAATCACTGGAAATGCCGCAAGCAGCGCCATACTAATGGCCGCTGTCAGGCCGGCATTTCCTATACGATTCCTCATAAATTCTCCTCTTCCAAACTGTAATGCAATTAATACATAAGTGCGCTTAAGGCCATAGGAACAATCATAGCCAACACTAATACAACAACAATGATGGTGGAAATGATCTTCTTGGTCTTTGGATCTCTCATATTAAGCATTGTACATTCACCTCTTTTAATAATATGCCTCAGAATCTCTTCTTTAGTCTTTCTGTTCCCCGGATATTCTGCTGGTCATCCGTCCGTACTGGGAGATAATATTGTCAATCATCCGCGACACCTCACTGCGGCTCATGGCATCTATCTGCACAGTTACGTCTATTCTATGACATTTTAACAAATCGTGCAAGTATTCTTTTTGTCTTTTTGTGGCCGGCTGTTCTCTTTTTGCCTTATAAATCAAGGGTTTCGCCGCAAAAGCTTCCGGATGCTCCTCCCCGTGGCGGGCCATCATCACCTGATACAGCCCATGAGCCGCCTCCGCATCCGCCTGCGCCCGGTGGGCCGCAGACTGAGAAACCTCATAAAATGAGCAGGCGCAGGTCAAATTCCGTTTCACATCCGCAGGCATAAACAGCCGGCAGATACCAAGGGTATCAATGCCCTCCCGTTCAAAATCCAGCCCGCTGTTCACAGCGGCCCGTTTCAGGAAAGCGTAATCAAACAATATATTATGTCCCAGTAAAGGCAGATTACCGCAGAACCGGACCACATCCCCAATCATATCCTCAATCGCAGGTGCATCCTTCACCATATCATCCGTGATTCCCGTAAGGACCGTAATCCTCTCCCCCAGCTGCCGCCCAGGATTCACCAGGGTCACAAACCTCTCCTCCACCCGGCCGTCCACCACTCTCAGGGCAGCAATCTCCGTTATCTTATCCAGCCTGGCCTCAAGTCCCGTGGTCTCCAGGTCCAGGGCTATGTATGAATTCGTCATATCTTCCTCTTTCCGATAAAAATAAACACCGTAAAACCATTATGAAATCATAGTTAAAGACAATCCTTATATTTATGACCCATTCTACTACACTTATGGAGGAAATGGAACTGGAAATAATAGAATAATAAAGAAATCAGCCTGACACAGAATATTTTCATGAGCGGGAACAGAATATTCATTACAGAGAAAAGCATCCCCTCCTCCTTCATGGCCTGAGGACACAGTTCGCAAAACGGGGCAGGGCGGGCAGCCGATCCCGTGGCTGCCCGCCCTGCCCCTGCTTCGCAGAGGTACCCTACGCGCCCATCACCCTCCACAACCCAAGAGCCGGCGCCTTTACCACATAAACCTCCTCCCCGTCCTCCATCTCCTGCCATCCATCCTCCATCTCCAAAACAGGATATCTGGCAAGGGCGTCCTTCACATCCATGAATTCATACCCTATCCGGCCTATCTCGGCCTGGGACACATATTCCGGATTTACGGCATAGGTAATGGTAAACCTGCCCTCTGAGGAGCTGTGTATCATATGGGCCGGCACCATGGCGGAGCCGGGAAATGCCCCATTTTCCATCAGTTCCATGGTATAGGGCGTCCCCTTATAGCCGTAACGGCGTATGAGACCGTCCACCTCCGGGTTCTCGCCAAACCCCTTGATTCCCGGCGCAATGACAAGTAATTCCCCGCCGTCCTCAATCATCATACGGGTGCGGTAAATGGCCTTGTTTCCCACCCAGGTGGTGGAAAACTCCTCCGGCTCCAGATAAGCCACCACCTTTTTTGCCCGGCGTTCCACCTGTGTGATGCAGCGTCTTTTTGCCAGCGCAGCCGCATGTTCATAGACCTGCCTGGACGCCCCGGTAAAGATGCCGTGAAGGGCGGTCCTTCCCTCCTGCTCCGATGCAACGGTCAGTATGTATGCCAGAGGCACATCCCGGAGAAAATGTTCCTCCCCGTAGTCAAACACCGCCCGCACCGGCGTGTCCGTATTTCCCATAATTGTCTCCAGATTACAGAGAGCGCCCAGCATATGGGTACCGTTAATCATGGGCCTTCCTCCCAGCCCCACCAGTATGTTCTTGGTGTAATTGGACATGCCGATGACCTCATGGGGAACCACCTGGCCGATGGACAGAATCAGGTCAAAGCTTCCATCCACCACACAGCGGTTCACCTCCGCACCTATATCCGACGTGTACCTGCCCCCGGACACCCTGCTGCAATAGGCGCCCGGCACCGTGCCCACAGGGACTGTGTCCTTCCTCCAGTCATGGTACAGAAAAACCTCCTCCGGCACGTCCTCCCCGAAAAACCGGATCTGTTCCTCACGGCTCATGGCCCTGTGGGTCCCCACCGCAGGCATGATGCGCACCTTTGCATCCCTGCTCAGACGGTGATACAGATAGGATGTGATGACACCCCCGTAGGAATAACAGCGTGTGATATCCGGCGGCACTAAGAGGATACGCCCGGCCTTCGGAAGTCCCTCCAGCATACAATCCAGCACTGCCACCGCCTGATGCGAAGATAGTTCCCCTGACTCTGTCTGTGCGCTGAACTCAGCTATATTTTTCAACATGTATGATTCCCCCTGTTTCCTGTACTGATTCATAAGTGATTCCATGAACTTGTGTTCCGGCCTACTTCTTACGCTTTTCCCTGCTGTATATGAGTACCAGCAGTACGATGATAACTCCCTGCATGATCTGACGCCCTGCCTCCGGAATATTGACAATGGTCAGAAAATCATCCAGTATGGTCATGATGATTGCCCCTGCTATGGTTCCTATATATCCGCCCTTTCCTCCGGTAATGGCGGTTCCGCCGATGATGACGGCCGCTATGGTCTTTGTATTGTAGCTGGTGCCCACATCCAGGAAGCTGGTACCCGTGTATCCCACCAGGAAGAAACCGGAGACAGCTGCTATGACCGCGGATATCAGATACACGGAAAATGTCACCCTTCCCGTGTGTATTCCCGAAAACCTGGCCGCCTGCTCGTTGGTGCCCACGGAATATATCTTCCTCCCGTAGGGAGTATTCCGCAGAAGAACAATGGTCACAGCCGCCATAACAGCCCATATGACCACAATGCCGGACAGGATGCCTATGAAGCTCTGTCCGCAGATGGCCTTCAGAAGGGGAGATGCATTGCCCTTGGGGGCGCCCTTTGTGTAAATCAGAAACACGCCCTGGATAACCGTGCCCACACCAAGCGTCATGATAAAGGGCGGTATCTTAAGCCAATGGATTCCCACTCCGTTGATAAATCCTACCATCACACCCATGACAATGACTGCAAAAAGCGCAGCGGGCAGATTCTCATTTCGGCCCATCATGATCTGCGCCGCAATCACGTTGGCAAAGGTGATGGTATTGGCGATGGATAAATCAATTCCTCCTGTCAGTATGGTCAGGTTCTGGCCGATTGCGGCGATTCCCATAAAGGAGGCCAGCCTCAGGATTCCGGCCACATGGGTGGGCTTTAAATAACCCGGCGACATGAGCTGGGCCGCCAGCAATAATACCACCAGTATAACATAGACCATAACCTGGGAGCTGCCTGCATTTTTCTTAATAAACTGTAGATTGGAAGCCTGTCTGTTCTTTTCTTCTCCCACTTTCTTTCACCCTACCTTTCTATCCTTAATATTAAGTCCCCACAGGCCCTAATGCCTCTTATGCAGCGCGCTGAGCGACAGGGCTGCAATCAGTATCAGGCCCTGGCATATGAACTGGTAAAATGAAGAAACGCCAAACAGGTTCAGCATATTGTTGATGATGGAAATGATGAACACGCCTGCTATGGTACCCAGAGGGTCCCCTACCGCGCCTGTCATGGCAGTTCCGCCCACCACCGTGGCAGTGATGGCGTTCATGGCGTAATTTTTTCCTATGGTGGCGTCAGCCGAATTCATCTGGGCGCTTAAGAATATTCCGGCCACAGCGCACAGGAGCCCGGCCAGACAGTAGGCGCAGAATTTTATCTTTCCCACCCGTATGCCGGTGGAGTAGGCCGCATTTTCACTGCCTCCAATGGCTCTCAGGGCCTTTCCGTAGGGAGTGCTGTTGGCGAGACTTCTCACCAGACAGAGGATGAGGAGGAACAGGAGAAAGGGTACCGCACCAGAATACCCCCGTGTCAGGAACTTGGCAAACGCCTTGTGCACACTACCTCCCGGATTCGGCATGAGCAGTAAAGCCATTCCGTCAAATACGGCTGTGGTTGCTATGGTTACAATGATGGGAGCCAGGCGCCCTTTTGTGACCAGGACACCGTTTACAGCCCCGCAGGCCAGGCCCACCGCTGCCGCTGCCCCCAGGGCAGGGACAAATCCCCAGGCAGAGTCCGGGTTCATGGACATGACGCAGACCACATTGCACAGAGCCACAATTCCTCCCAGGGACAAGTCAATTCCTCCCGTGAAAATGATCAGCGTCTGCCCCAGGGCAGCCATGAGCAGCGGAAAGGAGGAACGCAGAAGATTTTTGAAATTCCCCAGAGTAAAAAAGTCCTTATTAAATATGCTTACAAAAACCATGAGAGCTGCCAGAAACACGTATATGATAACCGTATGCCCGTGTTTATGCCAGAAATTTTTATTCATTCTGCCTTTCACCCTTCCTCACCTTCCTTCCTGTTCTTTCCCAGCCCCATGCCCAGCTGCATGATCCGTTCTTCTGTCAGTTCTGCCTTTCCCAGAATACCGGATATTCTGCCCTCGTACATGACAATCACCCGGCTGCTCATGCCGATTACCTCCAGCATATCGCTGGAATTCATGACCACCGCCACACCCCGGGCCGCCAAGTCATGCATGATTTGGTAGAATTCCCGTTTGGCCTCCACATCAATGCCGCGTGTTGGCTCGTCAAAGAGAATAACCCTAGGCTCCGTGGCCAGCTCCTTGCCCAGAACCACCTTTTGCTGGTTTCCCCCTGACAGGCTGGATACAGGCAGGTCCAGCCCTCCCATTTTGATGGAAAGCTTTGACGCCATGGACTCACTGAATGCCTGTTCCGCCTTTTTGTCTATGAAACATCCCTTCATGCGCTTTTTCATACTGGAAATGGACAGGTTGTGGCGGTTGGAAAGCTCCAGCATCAGCCCCTGGTTCTTCCGGTCGGAGGGTACCAGGGCAATTCCGTTTGCAATGGCCTGCCCCGCGTTCTTTATGCCCACCTGCTTTCCATTGACAATAATTTCTCCCCCCGCCAGGGGATAAAGACCGCTGACAGCGTTAAGCAGCTCTGTCTGTCCATGGCCCTGCAGTCCGGCCACCCCCAGTATCTCTCCTTTATGTACCTGGAAGCTGACCTGGTTCAGCTTATGGTCAGCGTCCGCCAGGTTCTTTACCTCAAATATAACCTGGCTGTCATCTACTTCGCATACAGGCGGCGGGAATACATGATTCAGGGAACGCCCCACCATCATACGTATTAAATCGTCCTCATTTATCTCGTTCATGTTCCTGGTTCCAATATAGCACCCGTCCTTGAATACGGTAATCCGGTCTCCCAGCTCAAACAGCTCCTCCAGACGGTGGGATATGAAAATGATAGTTTTGCCGTCCGCAATCAGATTGTGGATAATCTGATACAGCTGCTTTACCTCCTTCTTGGCCAATGCGGAAGTGGGCTCGTCCAGAATAATCAGTTCCGGGTCCCTGACCAGAATCTTAAGGATTTCCGCCATCTGCTGTTCCGCCACCGGCAGGCTGCTCACAGTGGCATCCGGGTCAATGTGGATTCCATAGCGGTCCATGACGGCCAGAATGCGCTTTTTGATTTCCTTTCGGTTGATTCTTCCCAGACAGGTAACCGGTTCCTGGTTTAAATATATATTTTCCCAGACCGTCATTTCCCCCACCAGAGTCAGCTCCTGGAACACCATGGCAATTCCCAGTTTCTGGGACTGCTCAGGATTCCGGATTACCACCTTTTTACCATGGAAATATATTTCCCCTTCATCTGCCTGATGGATTCCCGCCAGAATCTTAAGTATGGTACTCTTTCCGGCCCCGTTTTCCCCGGCCAGCACATGTACTTCCCCCTTGCTGCAGGAAAATTGTACCCGGTCCAGGGCCGTGATGCCGGCAAACCGTTTTGTTATATTGACCATTTTTAAAATCTCTTCAGCCACTGTTAACCTCCTTCTCTCTCCGGAACAGACATGGTCCTTATGTGCAAAACAGGCCGATATTCATCGGCCTGTCCATCATCCCCAAAGCGTGCTGACTACTTGTAAAGCTTCTGAAGTGTCGCGTCATCCAGCTCTGTAAGAACCCAGAAGCTGTCCGGCATATCCGAACGGTAATACTGGTCCACATTTTCTTCTGTAACAGTCTCAATATCCATGACCACGTTCCCAGGAATATCCTCGCCGTTTAAGGCTTTGACCACAACCCGCAGAGCCTCGGCGCTGGTATAGGTAGGATTGGACGGCGCTATGCAGGACAGCCCTTTATCCTTATTTTCAATCCATGCGCGGATAGCGCCGTTGTTGCCTTCGCTTGTCATGGGAACCAGATCCCGGCCGGCTGCTATAAATGCGTCGATTGCTCCCTGTGTCATGGCGCCGCCCTGTGACCACACTCCGTCGATTTCCGGATAAGCGGACAGCATGGATTCCATGGCAGCCTTGCCCTGTGCATAGTCCCAGGAAGCGTTGGCCGAACCCAGAATCTCGATGTCGGGATACTGTTTGAACACTTCCTCTGCACCACCCCAGCGCAGGGAATCTGTGGCTGTTCCCGCGATACCGTTCAGGACCACAATCTTGCCTTTTCCATCCAGCTTGTCCACCAGCCACTCTGCTCCGATACGGCCGAATTCCTTCTCGTCAATACCTACCGTAGCCACCTGTTCTTCTGTCTCCACCACGTTGTCAAAGGAAACCACCTTGATACCTGCTTCTGTAGCCTCTTCTACCACAGGCGCAAGGGCTGTGGGGGAAGCAGCCGTAATAACAATGGCATCCACCTTCTTTGTAATCAGATCCTGCATGTCGCTGATCTGCTTGTTGATATCCTCATTGGAATTGGTAATGTAGTACTCACTTACCACTCCCTCTGCCTTCAGCTTCTCCGCCTCAGCCACAAATTCCTGCTCCATCTGGGCCCTCCATGAGTTTCCGATGGAATAGTTGCACAGGGCCACCACATATCCTTCCCCGCCGGCCGTCTCAGAGGAGGCCTGTGCCTCTGTGGTCTCTTCCTTTTCTTCTTTCTTTTCTTCCTGGGCCGGGGCGGCTGTTGTCTCTGCCGCCGCAGGGGCAGCCGTTGTCTCCGCTGCCTTTTGTGAACCGCAGGCGCACAGGCCCATTGCCATTACTGCTGCCAAACCTACTGTAAACATTTTTCTCATAACTCATCTTCTCCTTTTTTTAAATAGTAACAGTTATAGGTAATTTACCTCTGATTGTCGAAAAACAGCCTTCTGGCATTATCCGCCATGATCATCTGCCGGTGGGATTCCGGTATATGACTGCAATGCTTCTCCACCAGGTTAATCAGCTGCCTCATGGTACCATGGTTCAGCATACCCGGATAATCCGAAGCCCACATCATCTTCTCCGGTCCCACATGGCGGTAGCATGCCTGGATGATTTCCGCGGAGGAAGGCCAGGGATATTCCTCGTCAAAATACACCGGTACGGTGGATGTGTCGATGAATACATTGGAACGGTTCTTTACCAAATCCAGTACTTCCCTGTAATTGGACTCAGGCATCCCTTTTTTAAAACATGCATCCGCCCCCATATGGCACAGAATGAAGCTGATATTGGGATACGCTGAGGCCAGGAAGCCCGCGTCCTCAATGTCCTCTGTGCGGAACATGTGGATGAATACCGGCTGATGGTATTGATTGCAGCAGTCCCACACAGGAGCCAGCCCGGAATCCGAAAGGCGGGTACCGGGAGCGCACTGGAAGGTGCTGTCCACTTCCACCTTAAAGCCAAACAGGATTCCCTGGTCGTAGATGGACGCCAGCTCCCTGGCCGCCTCCTGTCCTTTCATTATGTCAACCAATGCCACCCCCCTTAACCGGTCCGGATACCGTTTTACGCTGTCCGCAAAGTACCGGTTATGATACCCGTAATAGGGATTAGGCATAAGAACCGCCTTTTCGATACCGCACCAGTCCATATAGGCGATGAGCATTTCCGCCGTGCTGCGGCTCTGTTCAAAGGAGGGAGGAAGAAACTGTACTTCCTCATTTCCTATGGCGACCCGCCCCAGGCCGGTGGAGACCATGGGCTGTCCCCTGGTAATTCCCGCCACCCGCTCATATATATGGGCGTGAATATCAATTACATTCATCTAACTCCCCCTACCTGTATCTTTGTGTATATTGCACTTTAACAGTACTGTTTTTCGGATGTCATTAGTATACTATGACCATATTTTTATGTACATATGATTTGATTGGAATATGTTTTGATTTCATTCTATCTTATTGACGCTCCCTGTAAATCGTGATTTAATGATAGCAACTGTTACATTCGGATGATATCTTTATCATAAGGAGGGATTTTATGTATCAGATTCTATCGTATCCCATAAAAGAGGGACAGCCTACCTGGCCCGGCAACCCTGCATTCAGCCTGGAGCCCCACACCTCCATTGCCGGAGGCGACACAGCCAACACCTGCACCATCCATCTTTTTAACCATTACGGAACCCACCTGGACGGACCCATGCATTTTTACGGAAAGGGCATTCCCCTGGACCAGGTTCCCTTTGGGCATTTTTTCTTTCATAAGCCCCTGCTCCTGGATATTCCAAAGGAACCTGGCGCAAAGCTCATGCCCGAGGATCTGATTCCCCACCGGGAGGACGTAAAAGACGCTGATCTGCTTTTAATCCGCACCGGTTTCTCCAAATACCGCAGAGAAAAACCGGATGTCTATGAAAACAACGGTCCCGCTGTCAGCAGCCGGCTGGCCCGGTACCTTCAGGATAATATGAGCCATTTAAAGGCCCTGGCCCTGGATTTTGTGTCGCTGGCCTCTTACAGCGACACCAAGGATGGGGATCTGGCCCACCAGATCATGCTTGGCATGTACCACGACCGTTATATCTGCATTATCGAGGATGTTAACATGGAGGGACTTCCGTCCGGTTTTCTGAAAAACGCGGCTGCCGTTCCGCTGATAATAGAGGGCATTGACAGTTCCCCCGTCACCATGTGGGCGGAGTACTGATGCCTATGTCACGGTTCAAGCTGCTGTTTAGGAAACACTGGTGTCTTCTCATCATCTGCTCCCTGTGCGTCATCCTGGCCATTACCCTGTATGATACCTCCAACCAGGCCGTAAACTGGGAACCGGAACCGGCTGACAGCTCCAGCCTCCATGTGGGATTTTCCCAGATTGAGACAGACAACCCATGGAGAACAGCCCAGATCAACAGTTTCCGCGAGGCCCTGATTCCCAACGGAATGGACTTTATCTACCATGAACCGGATGACTATTCTGTACAGTGGCAGCTGGAGGATATACGCAGCCTGATTCGGGAGGGCGTGGACTATCTGGTCATTGTGCCCGCGGACCTGTCAGCCCTGACTCCGGTGCTCCAGGACGCCAAGGACGCGGGCATTCCCGTCATCCTCATCGATCAGTCGGCCGAGACCATTGACCAGAGCTACTATGTGTCTCTTATCTCCGCGGATTACCTGAAGGAAGGCCAGATTTGCGCCGGCCTGCTGGCGGATAAATTCGGGGATCAGCCCTGCAGGATCGTGGAAATCTACGGCACCGAGAGCTCACCCGGAGCCCAGGCGCGCTCAAAAGGATTCCATCAGGCCCTTATGAAGTATCCCAACATGGAAATCATTGATGTGGAATACGGGAATTTTGACCGGGTAACAGCCCAAAAGGCAATGGAAAACGCACTTATCAAGGCCGCCAACCGGGGACAGACCATAGACGCGGTCTTTGCCCACAGCGATGAAGACGGACTGGGGGCCCTCCAGGCCATCAAGGCAGCAGGGCTGCCGCCGGGTGAAATCGCCATTGTGTCCATCAACGGCATCCAGGACGTGTGCAAGGCCATCATTGCCGGAGAATATCTGGGCACGGTAGAGAGCAATCCCCGCTGGGGATTTATTGCGGCTTTCCTGATACAGCAGATGGAACGGGACTGCAAGCCATTCCCCATGGTAATGATTCCTTATCAGATTATTACTGCTGAAAATGCGGCCGAGTATGCGCTCACCGCCTATTAATACAGGAAAGGAAACGGGATTCATGAAAAAGTTCTTCCGACAGCTTTCATTCCGCAGGAAACTGCTGATTTCCTTTGTGACGCTATCCTGTATCCCTGTGCTCCTGGTGGGAATTGCCGCCTACCATCTCTATACCAATTTCATCATCAACATGACCGAGAAATCCTCCATCGAGACCATTGACCTTGTCTGCGATGACATTGACAGCCTGCTCAATGACGCCTGGACCCTCTGCGACATGCTGACCGGCGATATCAAGATACAGAAATACCTGCGCATGGACTTTGACTCCATTCGGGACCAGTATTCCAACGACCTGGCCGGCAGCATGGAGCTGGCCTCTATCTCCACCTACCGCAAGGATATCTTCGGAGTATATGTGTTCGGCCAGAACGGCGGCCGCTACAAATCCAACTACTACTCATTCAAATCAGAGGACCAGAGGGAGACTACCTGGTATAAGACCATTGCGGGCAGCAGGGAAACCACCTGGTTTCCTTCCCATGAGGGCAGCTTCATTGTCCGCAGTTCTATCAGCGATAACTTCATTACGGTGGGACAGCCGGTGATGGATAAGGCTTCGGGTATGGTCAACGGCATTGTGGCAGCCGACATCAAGGAGGATGTTATCACCCAGAGAATCAAGCACAGTCTCAGCAACGGGGTCATCTGCATCATTGATCAGGAGGGAAGCATCCTGTTCCGCTCCAATGCAGGCAATGATCTCCACTATCCCATCGACATTTCCCCCAGCCTGGTATCCCATATTCTGGAATCCACAGGCACTGCCGTGGGAAAATCCATGGTAGTGCCTGACAGCGGGTACCTGGTGGTAAGCCGTACCCTGATGAATTCCAATTGGAGGATTGCCGGCATCATAGACCGGGGCTTTCTGACCCAGAGCAGCAAGGATATCACCCATATTGTCATGCTGGTCCTGCTGATTATCGCATTCTCCTCCCTGTATGTGGCCATGCTTATATCCCAGTCCGTATACAAACCGGTACAGATTCTTTACCGCATGATGGAGGAGGTGGAAAATGGGGATTTCTCGGTTCGGTACACGTACCACTCCTCCGATGAGTTCGGGCGGCTGGGCAAGAATTTCAACCAGATGCTGGAGCGGATCCAAAAGCTTATCAGTCAGATCTATGAGGAGCAGAAAAAGCTTAAAAACTCGGAGCTGAAGGCCCTCCAGGCCCAGATACAGCCCCATTTTCTGTATAATTCCCTGGATTCCGTCATGTGGCTTTTGAGAATGGACAAGAATCGGGACGCGGAGAAAATGCTCAATGAGCTGTCCACACTGTTTAAGATTTCGCTCAGCAAGGGGAATGAAATCATCACCATCGAGGAGGAGCTGCGGCACATAAGCAGCTACCTGTTTATCACCAACATGATTTACAGCAAGAAATTTGAATACGCCATTGAATGCGACCCTGTGCTGTATTCCTACCGGACCCTTAAGCTGCTGTTACAGCCCCTGGCTGAAAATGCCATTGCTCACGCAATACCCATGCCTGGGCAGAAGGTCTTTATACAGGTGCGCATTTATGAGGAGGAGGACAGCCTTGTACTGTCCGTGCAGGACATCAGCCGGGGAATCGACCAGGAAACCCTTGAAAAACTTCAGCAGCAGCTGGGAACATCCGCCCACCCGGACCGCAGGGATTCCGGGTATGGACTTTACAATGTCAATGAGCGCATCCATATCCTCTTTGGAAGCAGCTACGGTCTGACCGTCACGTCAGAGCCGGATTTTGGCACCGAAGTAACCGTAAGGATTCCCAAACTGAAAGGAGATGATATTTTTGTTCCAGGCAATGCTTTGTGATGACAATGAAATCATACTGGAAGGGTTATCCCGGCAGATTGACTGGGAGGGACTGGGTATCTGCCTTTCCGGCACTGCTGCCGACGGACAGGATGCCTGGAACCAGATGAAGGATAATCCGCCCGACATCCTTATCACCGACATCCGTATGCCTTATATCGACGGGCTGGAGCTCTCCAGGCTGGCTAAGGACTTAAATCCAAACATCGTGCTTCTCATCATCAGCGCGTATGATGACTTTGAATATGCCAGGACAGCCATGCATCTGCGGGCTCTGGATTATATACTGAAACCCATTGATCTGGATGCCATGAACCGCATACTGACGAATGCGGTTTCCCACTGCCGGCAGTTCCACCACGACAAGCGTCTGATGGCCACACAGCTGCTGCGCAACATGGCGGTCCAGGAGGCGGCCGGCCCCGAGGGCATTGTCTTAAACGAGCTGGACCTTGAACCTGATTCATGGTGCTGCTTCCTGCAGGTGGAGCTGGACGAGCACAGCTTAAGCAAGCTGTCCGACGACATACGTTATGCGTCAGAGCGCAGGTTTTCGGCCCTGAGCCAGATTCTGTTTGGTGACAGCTCTTATCTGCTGGAATCCCATCAGTACAGCTACAGCGTCTGCCTCACCTCCCGCTCCAGGATGGAACTGGCCGCCCGGCGGAAAATTCTGGTGGACACGATACGCAGGCAGTTCCCCCATGAGGGAAGCTACTGCGATGTCAGCATTGCCTCGGGCAGCATTGTCCAGGGCATCCGCCTGCTCCACAAAAGTGTACAGACCTGCCATGAAGCAGGCAAACTCCATTTCATCAAGGGTTCCAATGCGGATATCTTTTACGAGGAGGTGGAGTCTTATATCTACAATGAGCCGGAGGACAGCCAGGGATATCCCATACCGGACACCAGGCTTATTACTTTTATCAAAGAACAAAATAAGGAAGGGATTACAGGAGAGCTGGAACAATTAAAAACATGGCTCTATCAGAAGGGAAGCGAGAGCTATCTGTATATGACCTTTTCCCTGGGAAGCTTCTATACCCATCTGATGAAGGAATTAGGGGAATCAGGAATCAACCTTCAGGATATATTTCAGAATCCCATCGAAGAATTCAAAAAAGTGGCAGCCGGCGGCACACTGGAGTCCAGCATCGAAAACCTGAAGCAGAACCTGTTCAAAATATGCGACAGCATACGCATCAACAAAAGCCGTTACGGAAAGCTCATAGACCAGGCCATCCTGTACATCCAGAACCACTATATGTCCTCCTCCTTTTCCATTGATGAGGTAGCGGGGGCCGTATGCTTAAGCACCTCCTATTTCAGCACTGTATTTAAGAGCGAGACAGGAATTACATTTACGGATTATCTGATTAAGGTAAGGATGGAAAAAGCCAGGGGACTGCTTGAGAATACCAACATGAAAATGTATGAAATCTCATCCAGGGCAGGATATGAAAATGCGGCCTATTTCAGCGCCGCATTCAAACGATATTATGGAAAATCCCCCTCTGAGTTCCAGAGCCGGAAGTAGGGGCGGCAGACAAAAGGAAAGACCGGCCGGCGGCTGGCAGGAACGCAAAAAGGAGGCAAGTGCTGCATGGCGAAGGGAACGGATTAAAAAAACCTACGCCTCCCTGCCCGGACATTCCTCCCGCAGAAAGCATTCACAGCATTTCGGGCGCCTGGCAATGCAGATGGTACGGCCCAGGGTAATGATATGTATGTTCCACAGAATCCAATGGTCCCTTGGCAGCACCTTCATCAGATCATACTCTATTTTCTCCGGCTCCTCCTCTTTTGTAAGGCCCAGCTTCCTGGAAATACGCTTTACGTGGGTATCCACCACAATACTGGGTTCATTGTATATGTTCCCACGTATAACATTGGCTGTCTTACGTCCCACGCCCGCAAGGGAGGTCAGCTCCTCTATGGTTCTTGGCACCTCTCCTCCAAACCGTTCCACCAGGTCCCGGCAGCAGGCAATGATATTCTTAGCCTTCATGTGATAAAACCCAATGGAGTGGATATCCTGTTCCAGTTCCTTTAAATCCGCTGCGGCAAACTTCTCCAGGGTATCATATTTCTGGAATAAATCAGCTGTGACAATATTCACCCTGGCGTCCGTACACTGGGCGCTCATGATGACTGCAATCAGCAGCTGCCAGGGTGTCTCATGATTCAGATAACAGCGGTACTCCGTACCGTATTCCCGGTCCAATACATCCAGGATACGGGCAATACGGGCGGCCAGTTCTGCTTTTGTCTCCCTGACAGCTTTCGGCCTTCCCTGAGTTTTTGTGCCGCCGCCAGCTTTTCTCCCTCTGCCGGCCTTCGTATCCCTGTCACTTTTTATCCCTCTGCCAGTTTTTCTGTCAGTCTCAGGTTCATTCAAAATGGTTTTCTGCAGCATATATCAAGTCCTTTCATCACAACGTTTTCGTTGTATTTACAACATTCTAAAGTTTATCACCCAATTCTGACCGCCCTTGCATTATACGTCAGCGGGTCCCTGTGCCTGTAATCAAACAGTACCAGGGTTCCGTCTCCCATGGCTTCAATATGGGCCATCTTACTCATCTGCCTGGAATCATACCCTTCATAATCCATAAGGTACCGGGGAGATTCCTCCTCTCTCTGAAAAAACTGCCGGACAGCCTGTTTATAAGGGCTTTGGTCCCGGGCAAAGGATGGGCGGCTTTTTACATTTTCCCTGAGATATAAATCATACATGAGAAGGTCCCTGAACCGTTCCATAACAGAGGCCTCCAGCCCTGCATCCCTACGTCTGGCTATGATACTGTACAGTATCTCATATCTGGCTATGCGGCTGTGGCTGATGCCGGTGAGATTGTTTTCACGGTAATATGCAGCCATATCCAGAAACATTTCATAGGGCGAACCGTATTCTGCCGCAAGCCCGGACAGAGTATGGACAAACTGCCTGCTGTTATAATACACCTCCGTCATATCCTCCACGCCCTTTAGTTCCAGGATGTCCCTGTAGGACAGCCACCGGGTGGACAGGACCTCATAGGGCGGCCGTGAGGAATAGCAGAGGCCGTAGGTTGATGCCATTTCTTCCATATAAGAGCCCTTCAGCACTTTGAGGAAGCCCAGCTGAAGCTGCTCCGGCTCCATGGAATATACCTGGTTGAACGAATGGCGGAAAGATTCCATATTCTCATTGGGCAGACCTGCGATCAGGTCCAGATGCTGGTGAACATTATGTGCCTGATTGATTGTGCCGGTGATACGGCGTATCTCGTCTATATCTGTCTTGCGGCGTATGGCCTTAAGCGTGTCCGGATTAGTGGACTGGACGCCAATCTCCAGCTGGACCAGTCCAGGACGCATCTGGCCCAAAAGCGCAATCTCCTCCTGGTCCAGCAAGTCGGCGGCAATCTCAAAGTGAAAATTGGTGACTCCGTTGTCATGACTCTGGATAAACCGCCATATGGCCATGGCATGTTTTTTATTGCAGTTAAAGGTCCTGTCCACAAATTTTACCTGAGGCACTCCGGCCTCCAGGAAATAAGCCAGCTCATCAAGGACCTGTTCCAAGCTTCTGAACCGTACGCTCTTATCAATAGAGGACAGGCAGTAGCTGCACGAAAAGGGGCAGCCCCGGCTGCTCTCGTAATAAATGATGCGGTGCTCCAAATCCTTTATATCCATATGCTTATATGGAAATGGTATCCGGCTCATATCCATGGCCCGGCGTACACCGGTATCTGCCAACGAACCATCGGGGAGACGAAAGACAAGTCCGGGTATATTTTCCAGACAAGCCTGTCCGTCCGGCAGGATTTTTCCACTGTCTGTCCCTTTTTCACACAACTTATCCACATAATATCCGGCCAGCTGTGCAAATGTTTCCTCTCCCTCTCCCTTCATGACGCCTGTTGCCTCCGGCAGCTCCCCAAGCACTTTAGCTGCATCAAAGGACACCTCCGGTCCTCCCAGCCATATGGGCACATCCGGCAGTATTTTCCCTAAATCCGCGATTAGATATCTGATATATTCTATATTCCAGATATAACAGGAAAAGGCAATCACATCCGGTTCTCTTCTGAATATATCCTGTAGAATCTGGTCCAGCTGGTGGTTGATTGTATACTCGGCCAGCTCAATACACGGCTTCACAGGTTCCATGGCTCCGGTCTTGGTTCCACGGTTTTTTGCCCGTTCATGCCTGCCGCCTGCTTCCCCCAGCCCCAATACATGGTCTGCGTAGGCCTTCAGGCTGTAAATTCCCAGATTGGAATGTATATATTTCGCGTTGACAGCCGTCAGCAGTATCTTCATGGGACTATACCTCTAGCTCGATTTTATGGCCGGTGGACTGGTACTGGTAGTAACGCACTCCCGCAGCATTCAGCATACGCTTGGACGCCATTACCGCCGGTGTGTCTGCATATTTGTCTTCTCTGTATACAATGGTCTTGATTCCTGACTGTATAATGGCCTTGGCGCACTCATTACAGGGGAACAGGGTCACATAGAGCTTGCTTCCCTCCAGGCTTCCCCCTCTGTAATTAAGAATAGCATTTAACTCGCTGTGTGTGGAGTAGAAATATTTGGAATTGTAGGGGTCCTCCTTCTCATTTTCCTTGCCCCAGGGGAATTCATCATCCGAACACCCTTTGGGGAAACCATTATATCCCATGGACAGGATCTTATTGTCCTGGCTGACAATACACGCGCCCACCTGGGTACTTGGGTCCTTGGAACGTCTTCCCGACAACAGGGCCACCCCCATAAAATATTCGTCCCATGTTATATAATCCACACGTTTTCCGGTCATTCTTTTTCCTCCTTTATCCTTTCCGCAGCCGCCTGGCTGTCTCTGTACGCACGCAGCCTGCCCCCGCAGCGCCCAATAAATACAGCTCCTGTCTGGACATTCAGGAACGGCTGCGTAGCTGCTTCTGGTATCGTTGCTGGTATTTTATAGTTTCCTCTGTCTGTGAATGGATTATAACATTCCGGGCTTATTTAATCAATAAAGTTGCATAAATCTTGGGAACGCCTTGGAAATACCCCTGGGAATAACCGGTGAATAACCGTTTTTCCGGTCCTTGCCTTTTTCCGGGATAAATGCTATATTATAACAACCAGACGATAGCGGAATATAAGTAACTATCGCTCATTATTCTATATCTTTAGCAATATCTCAAATTATCTGAATCGAACGATTCATCTCATTATTCTGCCCCTTATGTATCGGGCAATCATTTCCACTTTTATATCACACCAATTATTTATCAAAAGGCAGAAGGGCTATTGTCTGGTTTATCGGAAAACGCTATAATGGGGATAGGTTCTTATATGGCTTGCCGGAACAGGAGGCTGTATGAAAGCAGAATATCTGCGTGAACAGGAATCAGAATCTGCAGGGGCCAGCGGGTTCAGCCAGCTGGAGGACAAGGTAATGAAGACAGCGGCACAGTTTTTTGGGAAGGATTTGCTTCCCTATGTGGGTATCAAGGGCCGGATTGCCTGCGTGGCACCTACAGAGCATGTCCATCTGGAGATGCGCAGGCTGGAAGAAGACTTTAATTTTATCATGAAGGACGGGTCGTGGAGACATCTGGAATTTGAGAGCGACAGTATTCAGGAGAAGGACTTAAGACGGTTCCGGGAATATGAGGCTTACATAGGGCTTACATATGATGTTCCGGTCACGACAACTGTAATATGTACATCCCGGGTAAAAATCCTGAAAAAGGAGCTGGTCAACGGAATGAACGTATACAGAGTAGAGGTGGTTCGGCTAAAGGACAGAAATGCGGACAAGGTCTTTGAAAAGCTGAGGCGGAAAATCAGCCGGGGCAAGACACTGGGGCGCCATGATGTATTTCCCCTGCTTCTGACCCCTCTGATGTCGGGAAAGATGGAGATGAGCCAAAGGATTTACCAGGGCATGGAGTTTCTTCAGTGTAAGGAACTCAAAGCAGGGGATGAGGATCGAAAAAGAATGCAGTCAGTACTGTATGCGCTGGCAGTAAAATTTTTGGACAGAGATGAATTAGCGATGATAAAGGAGAGGATCGGAATGACTGTTTTAGGCAAAATGCTGTTTGAGGATGGTGTGGAGAAGGGGATTGAAAAAGGAGTTCAGCAGGGGCTGGGGCGCGCAAATGCACTGAATGTGAAGCTGGCAGATGCAGGAAGGGCGGACGACATTATCCGGGCAGCATCGGATAGGACTTATCAGGAACAATTGTTTAAGGAGTTCGGAATTTAGTAGTAAACACTTTATTTTGCGAAAACACCTGTCGGCCCAAGGATCTTTTTAAGGGGTATATTGGCCTTTACTGTGCAGGGTAGATTTTCGTCATAGAAAAACCACCCTCTCAACTGCCAGGTATCAGGGTGGTTTTCCTATATAGCTGCTTACATCAACAATAACAGACTTTTCTTTGTGTTTTCATCCGCCCCAGCTTTACCATCATCTATTTTCAGGCACTGACTTAGTCACAATCACATCCGTGTCATACCCCATGAGACGCGGTATGACAACAGTTCCCGCTTTCACAGGAGCGGTCAGGGTATACTTTTTTATCTCACTCATTGCATCGAAAATCCGGTCCCGGGGTATGGGGTTTGTCAGCCTCACGCTGGCCAGAGGAAGTATGCCGCCCTTTACCAATACAGATGTGGCAATATTCCTCTGGGGGTCCGTCAATTCCTGCTCCACATACGCCCTCCCCTTTGGGCAAGCGGCGCCCTCCACAGAGCAAATCCGTCTGCTTTCGTCTTCCCTCTCTTCAATCTGCGCCCTTATATCGCATCCGTTGGGACAGATGATACATGTATATTCTCTCAACATTCAGCGCTCACCTCCAGCCGGCCCATGGACACCAGTTTATCCGCCTTAACCGTAAGTTCAATCATTTCGGCCGGTATCGCTTTCTTCATTTTCTTTGATGCCACCAACACACCGTCCTGCCTTACTTCAATGCGGCATTCCTTCAAGGGACTGTTTACCCTCAGGGACAGCTTAAAATCCCTGGTGCCGCTCACTCTCTGGGGAACGGTATGGTTAATATGGCTGTCCGTTCCTATTTCGATGGGACAGGGGGCCAGACATCCATTCTGCACAAATTCCGCAGCTGAATCCGCCAGGCTTTCTGCTTCCATGGAAACAAAGTCCACTAAATCATGAACATGGAGCACATTTCCCGCAGCAAAAATTCCCGCCACATCTGTCTGGAAATGTTCATCCACCACAGCGCCTTTTGTCCTGTCATCCAGGGTCACGCCAGCGTCCAGTGAAAGTTCATTTTCAGGAATCAGTCCCACAGAAAGTATCAGGGTATCACACTTGTATTCCTTTTCAGTTCCCGGAACAGGTATTAAGTGTTCATCCACACGGGACACCGTGACGCCTGTCAGGCGGTTGTCCCCGTGGACAGCCGTTACCGTATGGCTCAGGTACAGCGGTATGCCGTAATCATTCAGGCACTGCTCCACATTGCGGGGCAGGCCGCTTGGATATGGCTGGATCTCAAACACGGCCTGGACATGAGCGCCTTCCAGCGTAAGCCTGCGGGCCATAATCATGCCGATGTCCCCGGAGCCCAGGATGACCGCTTCCTTTGCAGGCATTACATTGTAGAGGTTAATATAAGCCTGGGCAACCCCTGCCGTAAACACACCGGCCGGGCGCTCACCGGGGATTCCCAAAGCGCCTCTGGTACGCTCCCTGCATCCCATGGTAAGGATCACGGACTTGGCCCTCCATACCTTAAGCCCCCGGCGTGTTGCTGCCGTCACTGTCCTGTCCTCTGCCACCTCCAGAACGGTTGCGTCCGTGATGTAAGGAATCCCTAATTCCTCCACCTCATCTATAAATCTCTGTGCATATTCCGGCCCGCTTAATGTGGTTTTAAAACGGGTCAGTCCAAAACCGTCATGAATGCACTGTCTGAGTATTCCTCCCAGCTGTTTTTCCCGTTCCACAATCAATATATTATGGATTCCTTTCCTGTATAACCGGACAGCCGCAGCCAGTCCCGCCGGTCCGCCGCCCACAATGAGTACGTCTATCTCCATTTCCTACACCTCCTCCCGCACTCTGCCGAAAAACATCTGTGAATCTTTTCTGGCATACCTGACTTCTGTTACCTTTTTTTCCAATTCATCTTCTATCATCTGCGCAATCCGCATCTGGCAGTATCCTCCCTGGCACCGCCCCATCATGGAGCGGGTCCTGTATTTGACTCCTGCCATGGTGTCAACTCCCAATGGATTATGGATGGCTGCCAGGATTTCCGCCCTTGTTACCTTTTCGCACCGGCAAATGACCTGGCCGTAATCAGGATTCTGCCGTATCATCTCCTCCTGCTCTTCTTTTGTCATCTCCGCAAAATGAGGAATCCCTTTTCTCACAGGATTAAACCCTGGATTCGGCGTAAGTTTCTCCCTCTCTTCCATAAGACTGATTGCATGACGGGCAATGGGTACTGCCGCTGTAAGCCCGGGGGACTCGATGCCCACCAGATTAATGGCGCGGGGCGCAATGTCATCCCTTATCTCTATCTTAAAATCCTGTATAACCCCGTCCTCATCCACCCATTTAGGCAGAATACCGGAATAGTTGCGGATATAATCCTTTTTATGGATACATGGCCACAGGTCCGAAGCACTCTTAGCCAGATAATCCATATTTTCCTGAGGCACGCCATAGTATGTAAAATCTGTTACCATCTCTGCGTTGGGACCAATAATGACATTTCCGTCAGTAGTGTTGGTCACGTGGATTCCCATGTAAGTATTGCTGGGAACCGGATATACAGGCATGGGAAGAAGATGTCCTGTTCGCTTGTCCAGAATAATGTAATCTCCCTTGGAACCAATGACCTTATAGCCGCAGATGCCCAGCATATCGGAAATGTTGCCGCAGCCCAGTCCGGCGCTGTTCACAACCCACCGGGTGTGGAATTCACCTTTTGGCGTCGTAAGTATATATATTCCTTCGCTGTCCCGCCGTATTCCTGTCACCTCATGGTCAAAATAATACGCTGCTCCGTTGGCATGTGCATTCTCAGCCAGGGCTATGGTATAATTAAAAGGGTCCACAATTCCGCTGTTAGCCGAAAACATGGCAAATTCCCCTACCACAGCCGGAACCAGCTGATGGAGCCGTTCTTTGCCAATTAGCTCCAGGCCTGCAGCCCCATTTTCCTCCCCCTGCCGGATGGTCCGTTTCAGTGTTTCCATATCCTCCGCCGTATTGCCTACCAGCACCTTACCGCAGCGGATGAACTTAAAATCCAGCTCCTCTGCCAGTTGTCCCATGAATTGATTGCCTTCCACACAGAGCCTGGCCTTCAGCGAACCTGTGTCATAAGCAAACCCGCCATGGACCACACCGGAATTCCGGCCGCTGGTCTCATAGCAAACATCCAGGTTCTTTTCCAATACGCCTATTTTCAGACGGTATCTGGAAATCTCCCTGGCAATGGCGCTGCCCACCACGCCGCCGCCAATAATGATTACATCATACAGTTGTTTCATGCCGCTTTCCTCCTAAAGGATAATTACAAAATTCATCCTATGAATATATTTTATTTTTACCATATTTACAAGGTATAGTCAAGATAAAATCGAATAAAACGCAACTATTTATAGGATGAATATTTCTTATTTTCATTTCACCACAAAAGTTACCCTTATCTGAAAACATCTGCAAACAGGTGCAAAAAGTGTGTCCCAAAATGAAAATAGATGAAACGGTACCCTCTTTTCTGTTTTTGTACAGAAAAGGAGCTGCTGCTCCAGTAGATTATTATTTATCTACTGGAGCAACAACTCCTTTATTGTGAGCCATTACTGTTCTTTAGCCCTCATCCCCTTCATCCCCTGCTTCCCATCCCGCATCTCACCTTTATAACGGTTGTCATTATACATCAGGTGGAAATACATAGCCTGCTGCGCCTCCACAGGCTTCCTGTCCCGGATAGCCTCAAATATCCTGCGATGGGATTTAAGCGTCTGTTCATACTCTGTTTCCTGGACAGCGCCGGCAAACACACGGACGCCGTCTGTGATTACCGGTACCAGGTTGGTCATGACCAGATTATGGGAACAATTTGCAATCTGGGCGTGAAACTGCGAATCCTTGTCAGCATAGTCCTCCCTTAGTATCATCTGTTCCTCCAGGCCCAGAAGTATGTTCTCCAGCTGGCGGATATCCTCTCCGGTGGCATTCTGGGCTGCCAGAGCCGCAATGGGCGGTTCCAGCATCACACGCACCTGAATCAGGTCCTCTGTCAGCTTTCTTCGGTCCTCTATCATGGCAAACCCCAGGGGATCATCGGACACACCGTTTTTGTCTGAAATAAAGGTGCCTGAGCCCTGGCGTATGGTGACAATATTTCTGGACATGAGAATTCTAAGAGCTTCCCGCACCGTGTTGCGGCCAACCCCCAGAAGTTCCACCAGCTCAGCTTCCGTGGGAAGCTTATCTCCGGCCGTATAGCCGTCCCTTTGTATCATCTCCAAAAGCTTCTGGGATGCAATCTCCCCTAAGGTCTGTTTTTCCATGTTTCCTCCTGCCTGATGCATTATACCTTTACAATCTTATACCCAGCCGCCTTGGAAAGCCGGTTCATAATAGCCTGTCCCAGGTGGTCCTTGGGAAAGCTCTCCGAAAATATGTAGTCCACTCCCAAATCATCAAACTCCCTGAGCAGAGCGTAAAGATTATGAGCCACGGATGCCTGGCTTTTTCTTGCGCCTATACTTCGTACCTCGCCGTCTGTATAGCAGTCCCTGGACTCGTCCGTACAGATAACTCCCACCTTATAGCCGGCCTCAATCTTCTCCCTGGAGAGCTCCCGCACCTTGCGAATCATGGCCTGGAGCTGTGCCTCATCCAATCCGGTTTCCGGATCCGCCCCTGTGTTCCGGTCTGCTCCGGTTTTCTGCTCTGCTCCGGTTTTCTGTCCTGCTCCGGTTTTCTGCTCTGCTCCGGTCACCTGCTCCGCTCCGCTCTCCCGGTCTGCTCCAGTCCCCGGCTCCACCAGTGTAAGGTCAGCCTTGGGGGCATAGTGCTTATACTTCATTCCCGGCGCCTTTGGCCTGACATCCGCAGATAGAGGGCCCAGTATAGCCGGGTCCACGCTTACCTCCCCCAGCACCTCCTCAAGCATTTCCATGGTGATGGCTCCCGGCCTCAGAACAGCCGGCACTGCAGATGAAACATCCACTATGGTGGACTCCACTCCGATTCCCACAGGTCCCCCGTCTATAATCATGTCTATTCTGCCGTTCATATCCTGCCATACGTGGTCGGCTGTAGTGGGGCTTGGCCGTCCTGATGTATTGGCGCTGGGCGCAGCCACAGGCACCCCGGCCAGGGCAATGAGCCTGTTTGCCACCGGGTCGTCCGGCATACGGATTGCCACGGTATCCAGACCGCCGGTTGTGCCGTAGGGAACCTTTTCACTCTTGGGAAATATCATGGTCAGGGGGCCTGGCCAGAAAGCCTCCATCAGCTTCCTGCCAGCCTCCGGTATCTCCTTTACAAGAGGCTCTACCTCCTCCACGCAGGATACATGGGCAATCAGAGGATTATCAGAGGGCCTCCCTTTTGCGGCATAAATTTTTCTTGCCGCGTCCTCGTCCAGCGCATTGCCGCCCAGACCGTACACGGTTTCCGTGGGAAATGCCACCAGGCCCCCTGAACGCAGTATGCGGGCTGCCTCTTTCAGTTCCTCATCCTTAATATGATTTCTGTCTTCTATGATAATTCTTTTTGTTTCCATGATTCATACCTCGATTGTTAAATACCGTTTGCTCTATGTCCAGTCTATTTTAGCACCCGCCACAGCCAATGTAAAGCCGGGAAATCCGGCCTATCCTGCACCTGTCACTTGAAGATTACGGACATTTCGTGTAAACTTAAGTCATCACAAATGATTGGAGGCTTTACCAATGAGCAACATTAACAGCGTAATGAAAGAATTCAGGGCATTTATCCTCAAAGGAAACATCATCGACATGGCCGTGGGCGTCATTATCGGCGGCGCTTTCAGCAAGATTGTGACTTCCCTTGTCAATGACATACTGATGCCCATACTGGGTGCCCTGACCGGAGGCGCAAGCTTCAACACACTTAAATATGTCATCCATCCCGCATCCACTATAAACGGGGTAGAAGTAGAAGAAGCCGCCATACTTTATGGCAGCTTCCTACAAAATATATTGGATTTTCTCATTATCGGCGTGTGCATGTTCTTTATGATTAAGACTGTTGCCGTCATCAGCAGCCGGTTACGCCATGAAGAAGAAGCCAGGGAAGAAGCACCGGCACCGGCTGGTCCCACACAGGAAGAGCTTCTGGCTGAAATCCGCGACCTTTTAAAGGAACGAAGGGACATAGCCTGATATTCCTAGAAGAACCGAATCCGCTTGGCATTCTCCACAAATTCCCTGTTATTCCTGGTCCTTGCAAAAAGGTCAAGTATCTTTTCCACTGCATCCTCAGGTTTCAGGGAATTGGTGGCCTTGCGGATGATATCCACTGCCTCGGCCTCCTCCCTGGACAGCAGAAGATCATCCCTTCTGGTGCCGGACTTCAATATGTCGATAGCCGGGAAGATACGCTTCTCAGACAGTTTCCTGTCGAGCACCAGCTCCATGTTGCCGGTGCCTTTAAATTCCTCATACACAACATCATCCATGCGGCTTCCCGTCTCCACCAGAGCAGTGGCCAGAACAGTCAGGCTTCCGCCCTCGCGCATATTTCTGGCAGCGCCGAAGAAACGTTTCGGCATATGAAGGGCTGCCGGATCCAGACCGCCGGATAATGTACGGCCGCTGGGCGCAACCGTCAGGTTATATGCCCTGGCCAGCCTGGTAATGCTGTCCAGCAGGATGATAACGTCACGTCCGTGCTCCACCAGCCGCTTGGCCCGCTCAATCACCATCTCAGATACTCTCTTATGACGGTCAGGCAGCTCATCAAAGGTTGAGTAGATTACTTCCACATTTGGACCCACAATGGCCTCTCTTATATCCGTAACCTCCTCAGGGCGCTCGTCAATCAGAAGGATCATCAGATGCATGTCCGGATTATTGGTTGTAACGGCCTTTGCTACCTGCTTTAACAGTGTGGTCTTTCCTGCCTTTGGAGGGGATACAATCATACCGCGCTGTCCCTTTCCAATAGGTGCCAGAAGGTCCAGGACACGCATGGCCACCGTATTCCTCTCACCAGGTGTTTCCATATGAAGCCGCCTGTTAGGGAAGATGGGTGTCAGGTCCTCAAAGTTGGGCCTTGTCTCCGTGGCGCTTAAGGGATAGCCGTTTACCGTCTTGATGTAGAGCAGGGCCGCAAACTTCTCTGTTGCAGACTTCACCCTGCGGTTTCCCACTATAATATCTCCTGTTTTCAGATTAAAACGGCGAATCTGGGATGGAGCCACATAGACGTCGTTTTCACCTGGAAGGAAATTTTCACAGCGGATAAATCCAAATCCGTCGGGCATAACTTCCAGTATGCCGTTTGCCTCAATTCCGCTGTCTAACTCGGCCATATCCTGGCTGGAAAGGCCGATTGCGTCACTTCTATTGTCCGCTCTGGCAAAACGCTCTCCATCGTTCTGGGAAGGCGCGCTGTTCTGGCTCATTCTGTTATTCATACTGCTGTTTCCATGTGTTTGGGGAGTCTGGGTCCTGTTCTGTGTATACTTGCTGTCGTACCCTCTTGAAACAGGGCGGCGGTTATCCGTTCCCCTGCTGTCATTCCGGTTTTCCTGATAATCCTGGCTCCTTGACTGGTTACGCTCAAAGGCATGGGGCTGGTCCTGGGGACGGGATGTTTCCTGGCTGCGGGGCGCTTCCTGGCTCCGGGATGTTTCCGTTTTTACTTCCCGTTTTATTTCCGCCGGCTTTATTTCCGGGTTTTTCTCCGCCTCATCGCAGAGCAAATCAATAATTTCTGCCTTTCTCAATGAACTGATGCCCTTAATTCCACGGCTCTTGGCCATTTCCTTTAGTTCTGAAAGAGGCAGGGTCTGCAGTTTTTCACGCATAGTATTTCTCCTTATTAAATTCAATTCTTCACCCGCAAAAAAAGCCGGTGTACGCCTTCTGTCTATATTTAAATTATCTTCTGTTCATTCAAATTCGGGGTTTATTCCAGATTTGGGAATTGCTCAGGGACTAACAGACTGCCGGCAGTATCAAGAAAACTGCCAGCCAATCTATGTATAGCCCTATTATATACACGAATATCAGGGATTGTAAAGTTAAAATTTGAGAAAATCAGCTTTTAAGCCATTTCATATGCGCATTTATCTGTTTCTCATAGCCATTGTCAGAAGGTTCGTAAAATACGGTTCCCTCCATACCTTCGGGCAGATACTGCTGCTGCACATAATGCTTGGGATAGTCGTGAGCATAGAGGTAGCCTGCCCCGTGTCCCAGCTTTTCCGCTCCCTTATAATGCTTGTCCTGCAGATGGACCGGCACAGGCATGGTCCGTTCGTTCCTCACCGCTTCCATGGCCTTCTGTACCGCCATACAGGCAGCGTTGCTCTTTGGAGCTGTGGCCACATAGGTCACTGCCTGGGAAAGAATGATATTGGCCTCGGGAATTCCGATGCGCTCTGCGGCCTGGGCTGCGTTTACTGCCACCACAAGGGCCTGTGGGTCAGCATTTCCCACATCCTCCGCAGCACATATCATAATTCTTCTGGCTATGAACTTGATGTCCTCTCCCGCGTACAGCATCCGCGCCAGATAATACACAGCCGCGTCCGGGTCCGACCCCCGCATGCTTTTAATAAACGCGGATATAGTGTCATAGTGGTTGTCCCCGTTCTTGTCATACCGGACAGCCCTTTTCTGAATGCATTCCTGGGCCACTGCCATATCAATGTGAATCCGCCCGTCCGCTCCCTTTGCAGTGGTCAGCACCCCCAGCTCCACGGCATTCAGCGCGGCCCTGGCATCCCCGTTAGCCGTGTCTGCCAGAAAATCAGCTGCATCCTCGTCAATGTCGGCATCGTAAATGCCCATTCCCCGTTCCTTGTCATATACCGCCCTGCGGATCAGCTCCTTGACATCCTCCTTTTCCAGGGGCTTAAGCTCAAATATCCTGGACCTGGAAAGAAGAGCCCCGTTTACCTCAAAATACGGATTTTCCGTAGTGGCTCCAATCAGTATCAGGGTCCCGTCCTCCACGAAGGGAAGAAGGTAATCCTGCTGTCCTTTATTGAAGCGGTGGATCTCATCCACAAACAAGATGGTTTTCCTTCCATACATGCCAATATTGTCCTTCGCCTCCTTCACCACCTCCTCCATGTCCTTCTTTCCTGCCACTGTGGCGTTAATCTGCCGGAAATCCGCACTGGTTGTATTGGCAATGACCTTGGCCAGGGTTGTCTTACCGGTTCCCGGAGGTCCGTAAAAAATAATGGACCCCAGCTTATCCGCCTGTATGGCCCGGTACAGCAGCTTATCCTTTCCCACAATATGCTGCTGCCCCACCACCTCATCCAGGGTCCTTGGACGGAGCCTGGAAGCCAGAGGCGACTCCTTCTCCATATCCTTTTCTCTCATATAATCAAATAAATCCATATCTGTATTCTCCTCAGTCAATCAGCAGTTCATCCACCGTAACAAAAGTATAGCCCCGCTTCGTGAGCGTGTCAACGATTTCCAGGGCTGCTTCCACAGAAGTGGGAAAAATATCATGCATCAATATGATATCCCCGTCCTCCACATCCTTAAGCACCCGCTTCACCACACGGTTGGTATTGCGCAGTTTCCAGTCCAGGGAGTCCACAGACCACAGGACAGTGGTCATGCCCACCCTGCACTCCAGCTCCTCGTTCCAGTCCCCATAGGGCGGGCGCATGTATTGGGGCCGCTCTCCTGTAATTTCTTCTATCATCCGGCTGGTCCTGTCCACGGCCTGGCAGACCGCGTCTGAACCGGCCTTTGTAAGCTGCACATGGCTGTAGCTGTGGTTTCCAATCAAATGGCCCTCCGCCTTCATGCGCTTTACAATCTCCTCGTTTCCCTCTATGTTCTGTCCCATCAGAAAAAAGGTTGCCCGGACATTCCGCTCTTTCAGCCCGTCCAGCAGTTTTTCCGTGCAATCCTCATTTGGTCCGTCGTCAAAGGTCAGAGCCACACATTTCCCTTCCAGTCCCTTGGCCCGGTCCAGGGTATCCCCTCCCTCCCTGACCCAGGAGCCCTCGTCGGCGGACACATGGGCCGGCATCTCCCCCCTGACCGTATGGATAAGGCCGCCCAGCAGCAAAAGGTCCGCTATGCAGACAGCTGCCAGGAGTTTTGATTTATTTATCAGCTTCACCCTGTTTTCCCTCTCTTATTTCGCATCCTTATCTATCCAGTATATGTGCAGGGACAATATAAAAATGCTTTTACCTTTTTTCCCTTTACAGACTTCATAAAATGTGCGGGGAGAAGAAAACAGCGCCGGGACTGCTCCCGGCGCCGCTTGGCTGAATTTACATCATATTGAAGTTATATTCTGATAAAGATTATACCCTGATTGAGCTTATTGTCCATTACATTAAACCCAGCGGCTGCTGTCACGGCCCTATTGGTGTGACCACCACGCCCGGTCCGCCGGATGAACCTGTGACAGCCTGGCCCAAACCCGGTGCCTGGTTAGATACCCCGCCGTTCTGTGAAGGCCGGGGCGCCTGTCCTCCCTGGCTTCCGTCCGGCGCCTGAGTCTGTACATTTCCTGTCTGGCTGTCTCCGGTCTCATTTCCCGATTCCTGCGCAACCTGGCTGAGCACTCCGTTTCCGTCAGCAGTATAGGCCACGCCGCCGATATCCACGGTACTGCCTGCCGCCATCCGGCCTGTGGATGGATCCATATAGTAGTGGAGTCCGCCCACGTCGATCACGCCTTTGGCCATACGTCCTGAGCCCTCAAAATAATACCAGGCCCCATCCATCTCACGCCAGCCCGTGGCCATTGCGCCGGACCCCTTCAGGTAATACCGCTCACCGCCGTCATCCAGCCAGCCTGTCTGCATCACGCCATCCTGGCTGCTGTAATACCAGGTTCCATTGTCATTGATCCAGCCCCTGGAAAGAGCTCCTGAGCTGTCCAGATAGTACCACTTCCCGTTCTGGCTGGTCCAGCCTTTTGCCATGGCCCCATTTCCCTCCAGGAAGTATCTGCGCCCGCCGTCGTCCAGCCAGCCTGTCTGCATCACGCCATCCTGGTTGCTGTAATACCAGGTTCCGTTGTCATTAATCCATCCCTTGGAAAGGGCGCCTGAACTGCCGAAGTAATACCATTTCCCGCTGTCGGATTTCCAGCCGGTTATCATCTTACCGGTAGTGTCATCCAGATAGTAGGACTTGCCGGACTGGTTAAGCCAGCCCTTGGACACCAAACCGTCCCCATTCATATAGTACCATGCGCCGTCATCCTGAATCCAGTTGTTCTTCTGCTTTGCATAGTTCTGGTAATAGTAGGTCTGGCCGTTGATGGTTCTCCACGTATTAGCCGGAATCACAGAGGTGAAATCCTTGAACTGGAAATCAATATCTACATTGCCGCTTATACCGTTTACAGCGCCGGTGCTGGTTGCCTGCCACATAACGGGATTCTGATAGGCCGGTTTAGCGGAATAGCGCGCCACCCATACAGGGTAATTCATCTTGCTCATATCCAGCTTATTGGCAAGCCAGTTGTCATTGGCATAGATGACCGGATAATAGCCCGCCTCTGAAATCCGACCGCAGAACGCGTTGGCGATGGCGGCCAGCTCATCCTTGGAAAGGGTTCCCTGGGTGGAATCCTCCATGTCAAAAGCCACCGGATAGGAGACCGGATAATCGTGAATCAGGTTGAGAACAAAGTTCGCCTCCTCCACTGCCATCTCCGGCGTCATGGCCAGTGAATAGATATATACGCCCACCTTGACGCCTGCCGCGCTGGCCTGCTGGATATTCCTGTGGAAATAGGGGTCCACTGCGCCCTTTGAACGGGTGCCCAGCATGACGAAGGACACGTCGTCCGCAGCTACCTGGCTCCAGTTAATATCCCCCTGCCACCTGGACACGTCGATTCCCCGGAACAGCACATTATTGATGGCTGAGCCGTCCGGCATCTGGTATACGCCGTTTACCTTCTTCCACGCATTGGGATTTGCGGTGGAAGCAGACTGTCCTGAGGTGCTTCCTGTTCCGGAAGCAGTCCCTGTGCTGCCGGCGGAGCTCTGCCCCGGTCCTACGGGAGATATGACCGTGGCGGACTGGGTCTCCCCCGGTCCCACGGCCAGGGATGTACCTGCGGGCACAATTGTCCCTGCCCCGATGAGTCCTGCCAGGGCAAGTGCGTGGCAGCGCCTCATTATCTGCGTCGTATTTTTCATAGTATTCTCCTCATACCTTTGTATTTTTCAAAAAAAGGGGGGATGTCCAGCCATCCGCTGTCACATCCCCCCTTATTAAACCGCTGTAAATCAACCTGGTCCGTCTGTCCGTCCTGGTTCAAGCGCAGTTGATGAGCCGGATGGGCTGTTATTGGAATTGCCGCTGGTCGGGCCGTTTGAACTGTTTCCGGAGCCGCCCGGTGTGCCGCTGCTGATACCGGAGCCGGAAGAACCGGACACTCCAGGTCCGCCGCTGCCGCCGGAACTGCCGGAATTATTGTTCACGGTTCCCGGAGTCTGGGCCGATACGCCGTTGGCATTCTGGCATACGCCGCTGCCGTCAAAGTTATACTGAACGCCGTTGATGGTGGCTGTGGTGCCTGCAATCATCTTGCCCTCGTTGGCAGGGTTCAGATAATAATACTTGCCGTCCAGCTGAATCCATCCCGTCATCATATGCCCGTTGCTGTTGAAGTAATGCCAGGAATTATCAATCTGCTTCCAGCCCGTGGACATCTTGCCGTTGCTTGTATCCATATAATATTTGTTGCCTTCGCTGTCGCTCAGCCAGCCGATCAGCATCCGGCCGTCCGTATTCAGGTAGAAATAATCATTATCCACTTTAGCCCAGCCCGTCATCATCTTGCCGTCCGTGCCAAAGAGATACCAGTTGTCCTTAATCTGTGCCCAGGAATTAACCACGCACTTTCCGTTGCTCTGGAAATAATACCAGGCCCCGTCCATCTCACGCCAGCCGGTTGCCATGGTACCGTTGCCCCGCATGAAGTAGTAGTCATTGCCAATCTTCAGCCAGCCTGTAACCATACTGCCGTCATTCAGCATATAATACCACTTGCCGTCCTCCGGATTAATCCAGCCCATGGCCATAAGACCATTCGGCCTGAAGAAATACCACTTGCCGTCAATCTGCTTAAAACCCGTGGACATATGTCCCGTGGATAAGTCCATGTAATACCAGCCCTCGCTGGTCTGAAGCCATCCCGTATGTGTCTGTCCGTTATAGATATAAGTCCAACTATCATTGGATTTACTCCATCCGTCCGCCGCATAGCTGGTAAATACAGACCCCAATGACATGGCCCCAATCATACCGGCTGCCGCCATTGCCGCCCAGTACTTTTTATATCCCATTTGTCATCCTCCTCGCCTGGTATATCTGGCCGGGGCATAGGAATCCCCAACCGTTTACATATCTCCGATTATAGCACAAACCCATATTCATTTGGTAACAAATTTATTACAATTTCCGTAATTTCCTATAATATTTTTTTGCATACCGGTACATGATGATGGTGTATTCCCCGAACTCATCTCCCAGAATACTTTTATATACAGCCCACAGGCACCACAGGAATCCGCCCAGGGCCGCATTGGCATAGAGAGCAAACAGTTCGTCTTCCGAGGGCTCCCGCCTGAGATAAAGCCTGAAAAGCCGCTCCATGTCCTCTTCATTGTAATAGGAATAAATAGCGCACATGGACACATCCATCACCGGATCGCACATGCCTGCATACTCCCAATCCAGAAGTTTTACACTGCCGTCCTCAAAAAAGAGAAAGTTATCCACATTTGCATCAATATGACACAGGCATTTTGGGCGTTCCATTGAATCAAGGGTATCCATAAGCCAGTCCATCCACCCCTTTACTTCCTCGTAATCCTCAAACAAAAGGGCGCCATGGCTCCTGCACAGCTTTTCGTAAAAGCTGATCCTCTCCCGGATATCAAAGGAATGGGCCACCGTGATGCCTGACTGGTGAAGGCGGCGCACCATGGACATGCATTTTTCCATATCGGCCCAATCTGCGGAATCTGCATTTCTGGTACCTTCATAGTAATCCGCTATCTTATACCCGGTCTTTTCATTCATGTACAGCACATGCTCGGTGATTTCCAGTGAGGCAACGGCATCGTAGACTGTTTTTTCCTGTTCCCTGTTAATCAGAAGTTCTGTTCCCGGACCCGGTATGCGGCAGATGCAGTGGCGGTCCTCCACCTTAAACAGAAAGGACTTGTTGGTCATGCCTGCTTTCAGGCAGCGGATATCCTTTATGCTGGATTCCGGTACCTTGAATACCTCTGCGACCAGCTTCATGGCCGCATTGTCAGAATGATTCTGATAGCGGGGGTCAAACAGGCGCAGCTCCTCCAGGTTCTCAAATTCATATACCAGATCATCCGGCTGACGGTTCACATCCATCTCTATCTCATCCCACCGGGAGGCCGCCAGGCCGCCGGCTTCCTGGGCTGCTTCCAGCAGTCCGCCGCCTTCCTCCTCAAGCCGCCGTCTGGCCTCTCCCTCCAGCATGTCCACATAGACCTGTTCCCAGTAGAACTGCTCTGTCCCCGGTATCTTATAATAGGCTTCCAGCACCGGAAGGAACTGCCGGGAAAATTCCCGGGAAAAATAAGCCGGACCATACATGACCCACTGGTCCCGTCCGCCTACTTTTACGTCGGTAATCCTCCCCTTTTTATTGAAATAAAGGCACCATTCCCTGGTCTCTCCCCTCTGAAAGGCAGAGCTGTACCAGGCCCCGCATTCATAGGCATGATACATATTCTCACGCATCCAGTTATCCGATGACAGGACGTACATATTGCGCCCCTCCAGCACCTTCCTGGCCCGGTAAATGGTGGTCAGGGTGTTTTTACTGGTATATTCAGGATTGTACAGAAGCTCCACGCCGTATTTATCAATAAGGTATTCAAACTTCTCCTTCAGATATCCCACTGCTATGGTTATGTTCCTTATGCCCGCTTCGTGAAGCTGCTTAATCTGACGTTCAATCATACGCTCCCCAAAGACCTCCAGAAGCCCCTTGGGCGTCTCAAAGGTCAGGGGGACAAAGCGTGAACCGAAGCCCGCTGCAATAATAAGGGCCCCGTCCACCTTATATTGGTCTAAAAGCTTCCGGCCATCCGGCATAAGTCTCCATCGGGCCTTGCCCTTTTGGCTGCTTTCCTCTCCTATATATCCCTTTGCCAGACATTCCTTAATCAAACCATTGGCCGTGCCCAGGGAGACATCCAGCTTTCCGGCCAGCTCTCTCTGGGTAATATCCGGCTGCTCCAGTACTGCCCTGCATACAAGTCCATGTCTGTCCATTGTGTAATCCTCGCTTCCCTGCCTGTTTATGTTCAAATTTATCGTTTTGCAAAAATATATGAACATTATATCATACCCGTTTAAAAAAGCAAGTATAAAAAGCAGCATCACAGCGTTCAAAAAATGGAAGGAAATATTTCTATTTTTAAATCATAACGCTAAAAAGCCAGGTTCGGAATAATATCCCGGAACCCGGCTTTCCTCTCTATAAACTTACACTTCAAATATCAAATCCCCATAACTGGGCATTGGCCACAATTCCTTATCCACAATCATCTCCAGCTGGTCCACAGGTGCTCTGAGTGCTTCCATGGCCGGCACCACCTGGCTGTGGTAGACAAGTGCCTGAACCTTACCGCCTTCAGCGGCGGCGGCCTTTTCTGTCACCTCCAAAAGGCGGGCAAGGGCTGTCTTTATCTCTGCCAGCAGCTTTGAGGTCTCTATCAGCAGCTCTGTCTGGGTGCTTACATCCGCTTCCTGACATACGCCCTTCACGGCTGCGATGGAGGAAGCCAGCTGTGTGGTATACTTGATTACTGCCGGTATAATAGACTTGCTGGCCATGTCATACATGGTTCTGGCCTCAATGTTAATGGCTTTGGAATAGTTCTCATATTCCACCTCAGACCTGGATTCCAGCTCAGCTTTTGTGAATACCCCGAACGCCTCAAACAGCTTCACTGCCTTATCCGTTGTCAGGGCCGGGATGGCATCCACCATGGAGCGGATGTTTGGAAGTCCTCTCCTCTCAGCCTCAGCCACCCATTCGTCTGAGTAGCCATTTCCGTTAAAAATAATTCTTTTATGGGCAGCCAGGGTCTCTTTGATAAAATCATGTACAGCCATATCAAAGTCCTCTGCCTTTTCCAGCATGTCTGCTGCTTCCTTAAAGGCCTCTGCCACAATGGTGTTCAGCACGGTATTGGGGGAAGCGATGGAATCCGAGGACCCCACCATGCGGAACTCGAATTTATTGCCCGTAAAGGCAAAGGGTGATGTACGGTTCCTGTCCGTGGCATCCTTATCCAGGTCCGGAAGAATGTCAACGCCGGTCTTTAAGGTACCGCCCTGTTTGGAGTGGGTGGCTTCGCCGGTGCTGCACAGCTGGTCGATTACATCCTCAAGCTGCTCTCCCAGGAAAATGGATATGATGGCGGGCGGCGCCTCGTTGGCTCCCAGTCTGTGGTCATTTCCCACATCGGAGGCAGATTCCCTGAGAAGGTCTGCATGGATATCCACAGCCTTGATGATACATGCCAGTACCAATAGGAACTGGATGTTTTCGTGGGGCGTGTCGCCGGGGTTCAGGAGATTGGTGCCGTCATCCCCGGTCAGTGACCAGTTGTCGTGCTTACCGGAACCATTGACGCCTGCAAAGGGCTTCTCATGAAGGAGACAGGCCATGCCGTGACGTCCGGCCACCTTCTTAAGGGTCTCCATCACAATCTGGTTGTGGTCAACGGCCTGGTTCACACCCTCGTAAATGGGAGCAAGCTCATGCTGGGCAGGAGCCACCTCATTGTGCTGTGTCTTGGCAGGCACGCCTAATTTCCACAGCTCTTTATTTACATCATTCATGTAAGAACCGATTCTCTCACGGATGGCGCCGAAGTAATGGTCCTCCAGCTCCTGGCCCTTGGGAGGCATTGCGCCGAATAAGGTGCGTCCGGTGTAAATCAGGTCCTTGCGCTGCAGATATTTTTCTCTGTCTACCAGAAAATATTCCTGCTCCGCGCCCACGGACGGTGCGACCCGCTTGGCTGTGGTGTTGCCGAATAAGCGAAGTATCCTTAATGCCTGCTCATTGACAGCCTGCATGGAACGCAGCAGCGGGGTCTTTTTGTCCAGCGCCTCTCCCTTATAGGAACAAAAGGAAGTGGGGATGCACAGTGTCACGCCGATAGCGTCTTCCCGCAAAAAGGCCGGTGAGGTACAGTCCCAAACCGTATATCCCCTGGCTTCAAAGGTAGCGCGAAGGCCGCCGGATGGAAATGAGGATGCGTCCGGCTCGCCCTTGATCAGCTCCTTGCCGGAGAATTCCATGATTACCTTACCGTCGGAGGGAGCAGAAATAAAGGAATCATGCTTCTCTGCAGTCACGCCTGTCAGCGGCTGGAACCAGTGGGTATAGTGGGTGGCTCCCCTCTCAATTGCCCAGTCCTTCATGGCATGGGCAACCACATCCGCAATACTCGGGTCCAGCTCTGCCCCGTCTTCAATGGTTTTCTTCAGCTTCTTGTACACACTCTTTGGCAGACGGTCCCTCATCACCGCGTCATTGAATACATTTTTACCGAACATCTCCGATACATTCAATACATCGCTCATAGAATTATCCATCCTCTCTTTTTATCTTCCTTTTCCAAAATCGTTTCCCAAATCCTCAGGTCACTCAGGTCACAGTTCTCCCGGGTCATACATCCCTTCTCACGTAATTATATTAAGTCCGCGCGGATATATAATAAAAAGGTGTTCCCCCTCTGAGAGAGAACACCTTTGTTCTTTATTAAAATAAACCATTTCCACTGAAATTGCAAGTGGTTTTTAAATAAATATGCATTTTTATTCTAATAAGGATTATGAAGCTGCATTAATAACTGGCATCCGTTATAGTGATGTAGGTTATAAATCAGCCGGTACATCATATATTAGGCCTTGCCGACGGAACCGAACAGCTCCATCTTTTCCTTAACAGTTGCCCGGATAGCATCAGCGCCCGGAGCCAGAAGCTTTCTTGGGTCAAAGCCTTTGCCCTTCTGGTCCTTGCCTGCCTCGATGTATTCCCTGGTGGCTGCTGCGAAGGACAGCTGGCACTCTGTGTTTACATTGATTTTTGCAACGCCCAGGCTGATAGCCTTTTTAATCATATCCTCAGGGATACCTGTACCGCCGTGAAGAACCAGAGGCATGTCGCCTACGGCTGCCTTTACCTGCTCCAGTACGTCGAAGCGCAGGCCCGGCCAGTTCTCAGGATATTTGCCGTGGATATTGCCGATGCCGGCTGCCAGGAAGTCAATTCCCAGATCAGCGATGGCCTTGCACTCCTGGGGATCAGCGCACTCGCCTAAGCCTACCACGCCGTCTTCCTCACCGCCGATGGATCCAACCTCTGCCTCCAGGGACAGGCCCATGGCATGTGCTACCTTAACCAGCTCCTTTGTCTTCTCGATGTTCTCTTCGATTGGATAGTGGGAACCATCAAACATGATGGAGGAAAATCCTGCTTTGATACATTTATAGCAGCCATCGTAAGTACCATGGTCCAGATGCAGGGCAACCGGAACCGTGATGTTCAGTTCTTCCATCATGGCCTCAACCATGGCAGCAACTGTCTTAAATCCTGTCATATACTTTCCTGCGCCCTCGGATACGCCCAGGATAACCGGAGATTTCAGTTCTTCTGCTGTCAGCAGTACGGACTTGGTCCACTCCAGGTTGTTGATGTTAAACTGGCCAACTGCGTACTTGCCTTCCCTTGCTTTTTCAAGCATGTCTTTTGCTGAAACTAACATATTATACCTCCTTATAACTTTGTTATTTTATTAACTATCTCACCCATTATATCGCATACGCGAACAAAAAGGAAGATGTTTTTCATTAAATCAGCTGATGCCCAGGATGTCCTTTACCTCGTTCTTCATATCATCCACGCCGCACTCTCTGTTATGGCGGACGGCTGCATGGCGGATTTCCTCCACAGCCTGGGGAACAGCGACGCCGGACAGGGCGCTTAACGCATCCACAATTTCAAATTCATCCTTGCCCTCCAGTCCTTCCCTGCCTGCAATGGCTTCCATGACACTGTGGGAGAATTTATACGGACTGGCAGTGGACGCTATGACTGTCTTTGTGTCATCCCCGCTTTCCTTCCTGTAATTTCCATATACAGAAGCCGCAACGCCTGTATGGGTGTCAATGAGATAGCCCGTATCATCAAACAGTTTTTTGATGGTGGCAGCGTTCTGCTCCTGGGTGGCAAAACCTCCCACAAAATCAGACATGAAGGCGCGCATTTCAGGCGTAACCTCATATCTTCCCTCCCGGGAAAGCCCCCGCATCAGGTTTCCGCTTGCAAGGGCGTCACATCCTGTACTCATGTAGATGAGGCGCTCCAGATTGCTGGATATAAGGATATCCATGGACGGTGAATTGGTGAGGATAAACTCTCTTTTCCTGTCATAAATTCCTGTGGTAAAAAAGTCATACAAGACTTTATTGTCATTGGAGGCGCATACCAGCGTCTTTACAGGAAGCCCCATGCGCTTGGCAAAATAGGCTGCCAGGATATTGCCGAAATTACCTGTGGGCACCACCACATTGATATTCTCGCCCTTCTCTATCTCTCCTGCTTCTAACAGTTTGGCATAAGCATATACATAGTATACAATCTGAGGAACCAGACGGCCAATGTTAATGGAATTTGCCGAGGAAAACTGGAACCCCTTTCCCATAAGCTCTGCTTCCAGGTCCTTGTCCCCGAACATTTTCTTCACGCCGGTCTGAGCGTCATCAAAATTGCCGTGGATTGCCACCACAGAGGTGTTGTCCCCTTTCTGGGTGCGCATCTGAAGCTCCTGGACCTTGCTGACTCCGTCCTTGGGATAGAATACAATGATCCGTGTGCCGGGCACATCTGCAAATCCTGCCATGGCCGCCTTACCCGTATCCCCGGATGTGGCCGTGAGAATGACGATTTCCCGGTCCACATGGTTCTTCCTGGCCGCTGTCGTCATAAGGTGCGGCAGGATGGACAGAGCCATGTCCTTGAATGCTATGGTGCTTCCATGGTACAGTTCAAGATAATATGCCCCGTCAGCCTTTGCCAGAGGCGCTATCTCCTCTGTATCAAACTTGCTGTCATAGGCCCTGGCGATACAGTCCTTTAGTTCCTTTTCCGTATAATCTGTCAGGAACAGCTTCATGACCTCATACGCGGTTTCCTGGTATGTCATGGACGCCAGCTTTTCAAGGGGCACATCCAGCTGCGGAATACAGGACGGCATGAACAGGCCGCCGTCCTTTGCAAGGCCCTGTAAGATGGCCATGGAAGCTGTCACTTCCTTTTCACCGCCTCTTGTACTCTGATAGGTTAATCCCATACTCTTTTTCCTCGCTTTTAAAATTCTCAATTAGTAATGTTACCAAAATATTAACATATTTCCCGGACAGACGCAACTGTAAACACGGATACCTTCCTTTTCCGCCCTTTATCTGGTATACTGATACAGCCTGTCCCCGTACCGGCCTGGCCTCATCAGCCGCGGTATCCGTACAGGCCCAATAAGCCCGGGAGGAACATTATCATGACCTATGAACACATTGTTGCCGGAACCTTCGTAAGCCGGCCCAACCGCTTTATCGCCCATGTGGAGACAGGGAACAGGACAGTGGTATGCCATGTAAAAAACACCGGACGGTGCAGGGAGCTTCTGATTCCCGGAGCCGCGGTTATACTGGAATTCCATCCGGACGCAGCCGTTTCCGGAAGAAAGACCGAGTATGACCTGATTGGCGTATATAAAAATGATCTGTTCATCAATATGGACTCCCAGGCCCCCAACAAGGCTGCATGGGAGTGGCTGACCTCACTGGACGGCAGCATGGACAGCTGCGGCTGTGCGGAAAAAGCCTGCTCCCCCTTTTCCCCTCTTGGACCTTATGTACCCTGTGACATACGGCGGGAGGTCACCCACGGCGACTCACGGTTTGACCTGGCATTCTCCCTGAGAGACCGGGATACGAAGGCAGTGTCCCCAGCCTTTATGGAAGTCAAAGGCGTAACCCTGGAGGAAAACGGTGTGGCCATGTTTCCTGACGCGCCCACGGAACGGGGCATCAAACACTTAAAGGGCCTTATAAGGGCCCATGAGGAAGGTTATGAGGCTTATGTCCTGTTTGTCATCCAGATGAAGGGCATCCGTGGCTTTACCCCCAATGACATGACCCATCCGGCCTTTGGGGACGCGCTCAGGCAGGCCCGCGAAGCCGGCGTCCATGTGCTGGCATATGACTGTCTCGTAACCCCCGATACCATGATTGTGGATTCACCGGTAAAGGTCATTCTGGATTAGAACATGCCGCAAAATACCCTTTAAACGCTCCGGGCCAGGGCCTCCCTTTGGGAAGCCCTGGCCGTTTCAGCATTCATATTGAATAATATAATCCCCAAACTTCAGGTATTTTAGGAGCGGCAGTTATTTTAAGAGCGGCAGTTTTTAAGAACGGCAGTTGCCGCAATTGTTCCAATTACCGCAATTATTGCAGTTATTGCATGAGCAGCGGCAGTTTGAAGCCGCAGCGGTCCGGTCTGCTGCCTGGGCAGCCGTCCTTGCCTCAGCCGACTGATTACATCTGTTGTTGGCATAGAACCCTGCCATATAGCCCTGCCAGTATAAATCGCAGGTCCGGCCTGTTCCGCCGCATGACCCGGCAGTGCCTGCTGCGGCTGCGGCCGCAGTACTTCCGCAGTTTCCGCCTGCAGCTGCCGTTCTGGCAAATGCTGCATCCCCTGCATAATAAGCTCCCTCATAAGTTCCTGCATATTCATTCCAACCATTACAATTATTATAATTCATAGTGTTAATCTCCTTTCATCTAGGTTGTACTTTATTATACGGGGCTGGGCCAAAAGTGTGACAACCCTCCTTTTATTCCCACAGATACGTACTCTGCATATAATATCATAACAAACCTGAACGGTGATTCACTATGGTCTATCCGCTACATGAACTGAAACCGGGAGAACGGGCCGAAATCGTCTGGGTTATCAGCGAACCGCCTATGTCGCTGCGGCTGGAAGAGCTGGGTTTTACAGCCCCGGCACTGGTGACCTGTATTCTGAAGGGGAGGCGCGGCCGCATGTCCGCCTACCAGATACAGGACACGGTCATCGCCCTCAGGCCCCAAAATGCCAGGGAAGTGCTGGTACGGCCTTTGCAGCCAGTTTAAACCTCCATGACTGCCTTAATACCGGTTGTCAAATACACGGGTAGACTTCTTCTCGCTTCTTGGAAGCTCGCCCAGCTCCACCAGCTTCACCACAGGAGTCAGGCCAATCCGCCCCTTAAACTGATTCTGGATTTCGATTTCCAGGGCGTATTTGTTAATGGATGGATTTGTCTCTACAAATAAGGTCAGCACATCCTTGCCCATCAGGTGGTCCACCATAACCTGGTATTCGCTGGAGGCACCTTCTATGGAGCTTAAAAGCTCCTCTATCTGGCTTGGGAATATGTTCACGCCCTTTACCTTGACCATATCGTCGGTACGCCCAATGAGGGTGCCGATTCTGGGATAAGGCGAACCGCAGGGACAGTCTCCCGGCACGATTCTGGACAGGTCGTGAGTGCGGTAGCGAATCAGGGGAGCACCTTCCTTTTTCAGGGTAGTGATGACAATTTCTCCCACCTCGCCGTCAGGCAGCACCTCACCTGTCTTGGGGTCCACAATCTCGATGTATATGTAGTCATCCCAGTAGTGCATGGCTCCCTGTTTCTCGCAGTTAATGGCAATTCCCGGCCCGTACACCTCCGTAAGGCCGTAAATGTCGAACAGATCCACTCCCAGCTCAGCCGCTATCCTGTTCCTCATCTTCTCGCCCCAGCGCTCGGAACCAATAACACCCTTTTTCAGATGGATGCGCTCTCCAATGCCTCTCTTGGCAATCTCCTCAGCCAGCAAAAGAGCATAGGAGGACGTGGCGCACAGGACCGTGGACTTCATATCCATCATCATGCGCAGCTGCTTATCCGTGTTGCCGGGTCCCATGGGAACGGTCATCGCGCCCAGACGCTCCGCTCCCAGCTGGAAACCGATTCCGGCTGTCCACAGACCATAACCCGGCGTAATCTGGATACGGTCCAGGTTTGTGATGCCCGCCATCTCATAGCAGCGCGCAAACATCAGAGCCCAGTCATCCACATCCTTCTGGGTATAGGGAATGATGACCGGTGTTCCGGTGGTGCCTGAGGAAGAATGAATACGCACGATTTTCTCTTCCGGAGCAGCCATCAGGCCCAGAGGATACGCTTCCCTCAAATCACCCTTCCAGGTAAAAGGGAGCTTCTCGAAATCCTCCTGGGACTGTATCTGATTTACATTGACGCCTTCCAGCTTATGTTTGTAAAAGCACTCCTTGGCTGTCAGTTTCTTGAGCTGTTCCTTAATGAGAAGGAACTGGGATTCTTTCATCTTCATCTGGTTAATCCTCCGTTTATCTTATCATGGCGCTGGCTGCCGCGCCCAGCTTCAGGGCCTTCATATTCATGTCCTTAAACTTTTCCGGCACTCTTTTTTCAATGGCTGCCTCCATCTCCTCCAGGGAAATTCCTATCAGTCCGCTGGCAATGGCTGCTCCCAGCAGGGCCACATTCATTACCTTCGGGGAACCGCACTCCATGCCAATGGACGCTGCATCCACCACCACCAGGTTCTCCCCGGCATGTTCCAGGTATTCCATCATCTCCCGGCCCGTGTAGGCACCTCCTGTCAGGGAGGCGGTCACCGGCCGTATGGGGGCCGGGGATACCACCACACAGCCGCCCTTTTTCAGGTAAGGCAGGCACCGGACAGCCTCTGCCGGTTCAAAGCCGATGATCACGTCTGCCCCGCCGTGGGGTATCAGCGGAGAATATATCTTCTCACCGATACGCACATGACTCACCACGCTTCCGCCCCTCTGGGCCATGCCGATGGTTTCAGCTCCCCTGGCCTCCATTCCCTTCTCCATGGCCGCCAGGGCTATGAGGCGGGATGCCAGGACAGTGCCCTGACCGCCCACTCCGCACAGCAATACATTTTTTGTCATCTTATATACCTCACTCTCCAAGCATCTTCCCTGTCCTGTCCGTCTGAAGCAGGACTATTTAACCGTTTCAATGGCGTCAACGGAACAGATCTGGCTGCACAGGCCGCATCCGGTACACAGGCCGCTGTCTATGCGCACCATATCCCCGTCCAGCACCAATGCGGGACAGCCAATCTCATTGATGCAGGTCCGGCAGTTCACACATCTGTCCTCCGCAATCCTGCACGTCCGGAAGCTTTTTATGATAGCCGCACAGGGGGATTTGAAAATAACGGCTTTCACGCCCTTCATGGCGGACAGCTTAAGCACGGCGTCCACACACGCATTTAAATCCAGCGCGTCCACTGTAACGGTATTCTTTACGCCAATACCCTCCAGCACCTTTGTAATGTCCACTTTCTCCACTACATTTCCCATCATGGTACGGCCTGTGCCCGGATGGGGCTGGTGGCCTGTCATGGCCGTGGTGGAGTTGTCCAGGATGCACAGGGTCAGGCTGGCCTCATTGTATACCGCATTGACAATGCCTGTGAGACCGGAGGCAAAGAAGGTGGAATCTCCCACAAAGGAAAAATACCGTTTGTCCGGCTCCACCCGCTGCAGCCCCTGGGCCATGGTAATCCCAGCGCCCATGCACAGACAGGTGTCCACCATATCCAGAGGCTTTGCATTGCCCAGGGTATAGCAGCCGATATCGCCGCAGTAAACTCCCTCTATGGGCGCCGCGCCCTCCTCCAGGCCTTCATTTAACTTCTCCATGGCTCTCTTTACCGCGTAGAAGGATGCCCGGTGGGGACATCCGGCACAGAGAACCGGCGGACGCACCGGCAGCGGCGGAACCGGCAGGGCTGCTTCCGGCTCCGCTGCACCGCCTTCCAGTCCTTCCAGATACCGGATATAGGATTCTCCCAGATACTCTTCCAGAACCTTTCTGACAGACTCCACGGAGTTTTCACCGGCGGTCTGCACTTCCCCTGTAAGCTTGCCCTTTACTTCCAGAGGCAGATGGTGCCTGCCGCTAAGAAGCAGCAGCTCTTGTTCCAGAACCGGATCCAGTTCCTCCACAGCCATCACCTGGTCCAGTCCTTCTGCGAATTCCAGAAGCAGACGCTCTGGCATGGGATTGGGGGTGGATACCTTAAGCACCCTTGCTCCTCTGTATCCGTTCAGGGCTTCCATGACAAACTCATAGCTGATGCCATGAGTGATGATGCCCTTAACCGTGTTTCCCTCTTCCCTATGCAGCAGGTTGAACCTGTAGCTTGAAAAGTCCTCCCCTATAATGGGATTGCGCGCCTCAATCATCCTGTGGTTTGCATGGGACAGCCTGGGGAAAATGACCCATTTGCCGGAATCCTTGACAAAGCCCTCTGGCGCCGGAAGCTTGACCCGTTCCTTAAGCTCCACACTGGCGCATCCGTGACATAGCCTTGTGGTAGGACGGAACAATACAGGAGTATGATATTTCTCAGAATACTCAAAGGCATCCTTAATCATCTCGTATGCCTCTTCCGGAGAGCTGGGATCAAATACCGGAAGCTTGGAAAACTGGCCGAACCTGCGTGTATCCTGTTCTGTCTGGGAAGATATGGGTCCCGGATCGTCGGCCACCACTACCACCATGCCTCCCTTTACTCCCACATAAGCCAGGCTCATCAGAGGGTCTGAGGCCACATTCAGCCCTACCTGCTTCATGGTGACCATGGTTCTGGCTCCGGTGTATGCAGCCGCTGCCGCCACCTCCATACCCGCCTTTTCATTGACAGACCACTCAACATAGATATCTCCGGGATTATGCTTGGCCACCGTCTCCAGTACTTCCGTCGAGGGTGTTCCCGGATAACCGGAAACCACCTTAACTCCTGCCCGGACAGCGCCCAGGCCGATTGCCTCATTTCCCATTAAAAATGATTTGGACATTCCCCTTCTCCTTCCCAACCGTGTTTTGTTTGTCAGATATACGTTCAGACAGGCTTTGGACCCTTCTGATCCCATACATTCTGTTGTGTTTTGGTATCATTATACGCAAAAAAGCCTGTCCTTTCAAGAAAGGACAGGCCTGAATCCCAAAATGCCTGTGATGCCACCTTAACTTTTTAATATGCTCTCAAACATGCGCGGTACAACGGTACGGTACATGCTCTGCCCTTAACGCAGGCCTGCGGTCCGGATACTTGGCGCGTAAGCTGTCGGCTGACGGCCTTTCCCCTTTCCCTCAGCGGTCCATTTGCCGGCCGGCCTGTTACAGGGATTCCACCATCCCCTGCTCTCTGTAAACGCCCTCTACGGTTTGATCTCCGCTTCAACGGTTTATTTCAATCCCCATCCTGAGTATAGTACGGCTCAGAATGCCCCAGCAGACAGGCTGCTGTTTAAGATTTAGCTTACTAGATATTATACAAGTTTTCCCGCAGATGTCAAACATTTTTTAGCCTGAATCTACTGATCATTGGTAAGCTTAAAGTAATCCAGAACATAAAATACCAGACTTAAAATCATGCCTACCACGCAGGCCAGCACCATACCGGTAAGCTGCACATTTCCAAACTTCACGGCAATTCCCGACAGACCCGTGACAAATATGACTGAGGTAAGGGCCAGATTTCTGGAATTTCCGTAATCCACCCTGGAATCCACCAGAATACGCAGACCTGAGGTACCAATCATACCGTAAAGCAGGAAGGAAATACCGCCGATAACAGGACCGGGTATGGTGCTGATAAGAGTGGAGAACTTGCCGATAAAGGAGCACACAATGGACAGCACGGCCGCTCCCGCAATCACGCGCACGCTGTACACACGGGTGATTGCCATGACGCCGATATTCTCTCCATAGGTGGTGGTGGGCACAGAGCCTATCAGTCCTGATATCATGGTGGAAAAATTATCTCCGAACAGGGAACGGTGAAGGCCCGGATCCTTTAACAGATCCCTTCCCACAATCTTGCTGGTGACCACCTGGTGTCCGATGTGCTCAGAGGTGATGACCAGGAGCACCGGAAGGATAATCATGATAGCCTCCAGATTAAACTTAGGCGTGCTGAAATTAGGCAGGGCAAAAACAGGAGCCGCTGCCACCTCGGCAAAATCCACGATACCCGCGGCAAGGGCAGACACGTAGCCCACAATGACCGCTATGAGGATAGGGATAACCGAGAAGAACTTTCTGAACAGGATGGAACCAAATACAGCGGTTCCCAGGGTAAGAACAAACACAATTGTCTTTCTGGGGTCCAGCACCTCGTCCAGAAGCCCTGCATTGCTGGCAGCTGAACCGGAGAGCTCCAGTCCTATGAGCGCCACCACCGGGCCCATGGCTGCCGGCGGAAGGACCACCTCAATCCATTCTGTTCCGAATTTATATACAATAAAGGCCAGGATACAACCGCAGAACCCCACTGCCACGAATCCACCCAGGGCATATTCATATCCGAAATTACTGATGACCACGCCTGCAGGCGCCAGAAATGCAAAGCTGGATCCCAGATAGGCCGGGGCCTTTCCCTTTGTCACTCCGATAAAAAGCAGGGTGCCCACACCGTTCATAAACAGCACCACAGCCGGGTTTATGCCAAATATAAACGGCACCAGGATGGATGCGCCGAACATGGCGAACATGTGCTGGATGCTGAGGGGTACTAACAGGTTAAAGGGTACCTTGTCCTCTACTTGAATGATGCGTTGATTTTCCATTGTCTTCCTCCTTTGTTGTCCACTTGTTTCATACTCTGTTTCCTGCCGCGCGCCTCCGCCCTGAGCGGTTAGGTCCCCGGCTTATCTTACCCCTCTCAAAACACCGTTCGCAGATGGAGAACGGGTAATCCCATGACAGCTCCTTCCCGCAGGCTGAACATTTACGGGTGTAGCTGGAACATTCTGTTCTTAAAATACGGCTGATTTCCTCCTCTGTGCTGCGTCTCTCCTCGGCCAGGTTCTCCGCCTGAACAGGAAGCCCCACCTTCCTGGAGAACTGGAAATATAGGTCCAGCATCTTATAGTAGCTCTCCAAATCATACAGGTCCTCTCCCGGGCTGTAAGGAAACTCCAGTTCCGTCACGTCACGGTATTCCCTGCAGTAATCCTTCCACAGGTCCATAACCATCTTATTGTCTATGTCAATGGAGCAGGTGATGAGCTTATAAATTTCCTGCCGGGAGTATTCCCCCATATCATCCCGGTGTACATGCTCAAAACTCATATACAGCGCCAGCAGCTCGTCCACCTCCATCTTCTCATAAATGGAAGGTGTGTCCATGCCGGCCCATATCTTAACCAGCGTATCAATCTCAGCAGGAAGGTTGAGAAGCTGCTCGGGAAATCCCACATACGCCTTCATAATAGGCATGGGCATTCTGGAAAGACCGTCCTCGATGACCTCCGGCTCGTCGATGGCAGCCACAAATCCCTCGTCGTAAAGACCGTATCTTCCGGCCCGTCCGGCAATCTGTTTTATCTCCTCCGGATTCAGGGTACGCTTATTTACCCCGTCAAATTTGCGTGTTTCCACAAACACGATTCTGCGTATGGGCAGGTTTAGTCCCATGCCGATGGCGTCAGTGCTGACCACCACCTCTGTCTCTCTGGCCAGGAACCTGCGCACCTGTTCACGCCTGGTGGCGGGAGGCAGGCTTCCGTAAATAACGCTGCAGTGGATTCCCTCGTTCTCCAGGTGGGCTGCCAGGGCCAGCACTGATTTTTTAGAAAACACAATGAGGGCATCGCCCTTTTTTAAATCCTGCTTCAGATTATAGGGCTTTTTCTCCATGGTCAGCCGGGTGTTCCGCTTATGGCGCACCACCCTGTACTGGTCGCCGCACCGCTTAATCATCTGAACCACAATATCCTCTGCCTCGGGAGCCATGCACAGGTGGATTTCCTCTGCCCGAAGCCCCAGCACTGCCCTGGTCCAGTTATGTCCGCGGTAGGGATCGGCTATCATCTGGCACTCGTCCACCACCACGATATCGAAATATTCATGGTCGTTTAACATCTCTACGGTACAGGACTGGCAGACCGCTCCAGGCACCTCCAGCGTCTCCTCGCCTGTGACCATGGAACAGGACAGGCCCTCTGTGTTGAGCTTGTCATAGACCTCCAGGGCCAGCAGTCTTAACGGCCCGAAGTAAGCTCCATGCCTGCACTCCTTAAGACGCTCCAGCGCGTCGTGGGTCTTGCCGCTGTTGGTAGGGCCCACATGAAGGATGAACCTGCGTTTCATCTCCCTGGCCCCTGGGTATTCCTGCTCCGGCTTCTGTTTCACAGACTCCAGAATCCCCTTCTTGATGGTTTTCGGAATGTAGAACAGCTGGTATGCCCTCTCCAGAGAATTAGTGAGGAGATAACGGCGGATGCCCTGCATCTTCAGCACCTGCTCCAAATCCTCAAGGGAGAGGCCGTTTACATATTCCAAATCCTTTCTGGCAAGAGCTTCACAGAATTCATTCATCTGACGGCAGCCGGACTCCCACTGCTCCAGGGCAGGCCCTGTCAGGTGTCCTTCCCTGCGCATGAGATAGGCGCACACCTTTGACAGCATGGCGTGGACATCGCTGAGTTCGTTGGACTTCACCAGCGGCTTCAGGTTTGCCTCGGTCAACCGGCTCATGCGTTTCCTGAGTTCGGCACCTGTCATGGCCCGGTAGCGTTTGTTCACATTCCCAAAGAACAGGCCCTGGTAATATTCCGCCAGATACTGCTCGCACTCCTTCTTTATCTCCATGGATTTCCTCTTTCTTCCAAATATTCGTAAAAGCAGCCAGACGCATATGTTTCCATATCCATCTGGCAGCACATTATACCATGGTTGTATCTACAAAATGTTCAAACCCCGATATACCATATTCTGCACACACGCTGTTGATTCCATCCACGATTTCCTCCCGTGAGTAATTGGCGGTGTAGAGTTCCTCATCCTTCAGCTGGTTGAGGTACATATAAAACGTGAGGGCCATCTCCAGACAGTCCAGGCTGTCCGTGTCCAGCTCGTCGGTAAGAAGGTTCTCCGCGTCATTGATGTTTCCCTCATCCACCAGATCCTTAAGCCGCTTATATACCCGGTCAAGGTCCGTATACTTGTCCTCATCCTCGGGAAGGTCATAATCAATATCGCTCTTTCCCAGAACCAGCCTGGCAATCGCCCTCACCAGATCGCTGATTGTCCTCATAACATAATCGTCCTGATATCCCATGTCATTTCATCTCCTGAATTTAGTGGATTCTGTTTTTTGCACATTTAAACTTAGTATAGTTGATAACCCTTCCTCCGTCAAGCAGTCTGTGGCCACAATGATGAACCAATGGCAGATAGGGACCTGACTGCCATGCACCAAAGGTTTTGCGGCACATACGCTATCCTAAGACTCAATCTGCCCGCCTATAGGCAGATTTTATATTTCAGGAGTGACTGGATGGAACACCCACATTTTATCATCGCTTTTACCGGTAATGAACAGACCGGCAAGGAGGTCTTGTTTAAAAAGCTCACCGCCCAAAAGGGCTCTGTTAAGCCTTCCTGCATGCGGGACATGTCCTGCCCCCATGGTGATTTTTCATATGACAGCCGCCGCTATAAGGCAGTGAACCTTCCCGGGGTCCAGTCCCTCAGCTCCCCGTCAGAGGAAGCCAGCTGCACGGCATCCTATCTCTGCTCCGGACACCCGGACGCCATTCTGGTGATAGGCCACGCGCTTCATCTGGAAATCCTTCTGGGACTTTTAAAAGAAATCCTGAGTCTTGGACCGGTCAGGGATTCCTCCATTCCCGTTGTCCTGTGTGTCAGCCGCTGCGAAGAAGCCAGACGGCAGGGCATATGCATTGATTTTTCACTTCTCCACGATGTACTCCAGATTCCGGTCGTCCCCCTCCACGGATACGGCAGGGAACAGATGGACGATTTAAAAGCAGCCCTCCACTATGCTCTCCAGCCTCATCACAAGCACGATTTTCTCTACGACTGTCTGGACTTTTCTCCCTGCCGCCTGGCTCATGAGTGCATGATGCCCGAAATAAGCCCGTCTCGGGAAAAAAAGCGGAATATAAGCCCGGAAGCAGGATGGATCCGAAGAATATGTGAAGTGCTGCTGCTATTGCTCTTATTTGGACTTACCGCCAGTCTGTCTATCAGACTCATGGACTGTCTCTGGCCGTTATTTTTTGAAACGGAAACCGTCCTGTGGGCCTGGGCAGAATGGTTTGGAATACCTGCCTGGCTGGCTGCCCCCATGGTTCATGGTGCATTTCGTGCCGTGTCATGCACCATACCGGTAATGCTCCCGATGCTTTTTCTGCTGTTTCCCCTGTTGGGTCTGCTGGGAAGAAGCAGATGCTTTCCCTGGGCCGTATATCTGTCAGACCTGCTGACAGAGTTTTTTATTGAAAAACCTTGTAATACCGCCAGCCATTACAAGTCATACGGTATCTTTTCCACCCTTTTCTCAAGTACCGCAGACCACACCATTCCGGTCCTTGACAAGGCAGCGGCGGCAGCTGTCCCGTCCGGCATTCTCATATGGTTTCTCGGCAGCATGGCATATGCCGGACCGGAAACAGGTTACGGCGCCCTACTGTATTCAGATATAGCCGGAGGGAACCTGTTAGCCGCCATCATACACTTTCTTGAACATCCGGCCCGTCTCCTTGGACTGGACGGCACCATACTGGCTGCTTTTATCCTGGGTATTTTTTCTCATGGAATGGCGCTTCCCGCCATGATGATGATATATCTGAAAACAGGAGGCGCCCCTTCCCCTTCATCTCCCTTCATCCTCGGACAGGTGCTGGCAAGTCACGGATGGACCTGGCGCACTGCCCTGTGCACCTGTCTCATGGCTCTGACCCGTTTTCCAAGCATCACCGTCTGTTTGAAGATGCGCAGAAGGCCCGGCCATACTCCTTACTTTTTTTGGGGGCGGCTGCTGGTATTCATTCTCGGTATCACCCTGTGCTTTCTCATAGCCCTGACAGGCAGAATATCCGTCTGACACCTGCGCTCCCATCATAGTGCAGCACTCCCTTTCCCTCTCATAAAATCATTCCCCGGAATATGGCCCTGCCCTAGAAATATCTTCCAGTGCATGTCCCCCATTTTCTGGGGATTCTTTCTTGACTGCCGTGTCTCCTGAGCCTATAATGGAACTAAGCAAACAACAGGATACATATATGGACATTCAAAAACGCAGGACGTTCATCATCAGCTTTATTTACTTTGGAATCATAGGTGTGCTCTGCTATATAGGGTTAAAGAAACTCCTGCCCATACTGATTCCCTTCATGGCCGCCATGGCTATTGCAGCCGTGCTGGAACCGGCAGTGTCTCTACTGGACAGACACATGAAGGGCGGAAAGGGCGCGGCCGCCGCGGTTGTACTGCTGGTCTTTTATGGTTCCATTCTGACAATCATGTGCGTGTCCGGCAGCCAAATCCTGTCATCCATCCAGGAACAGGCAAAAAAGCTGCCGGGCATCTACAGCCAGACCATCGAACCAGGTCTGTCCCATTTCTTTTCCCTGTTGGAAAACAGTTTTCCCGGACACAGCATCCACATATCAGCCCTTGGACAAAGCCTGGAGCATTTCATGGAAAATGCTTCTGTGGGCATCTCCTCCGGACTGCTTGGGTGGGGCGCTTCTGCCATAAGCGGTATTCCTGCCCTGGTCCTTGATTTTATCATCGCTGTGATCGCATCCTTTTTCCTGACAGGCAATTACAGGGAGACGCTGGATTTCCTGCTGTATCAGATTCCAGAGGACAGACGGCAAATGCTCTTACAGGTACTTCTCCATATCCGTAAAGTCGCCTGCCGGCTTCTGCGGGCTTATGCGCTCCTGATGCTCCTGACATTTACGGAACTTTATATCGGTTTCCTGGTGCTGGGCATTCCGGCCGGATTCACGCTTGCCTGCATCACCTCGCTGGTGGATATTCTGCCGGTCCTTGGCACAGGCACCGTGCTTCTTCCCTGGGCATTCATAGCCTGGACGACCGGCTCCGGAAGCCTGGCCATGGGTCTTGTGTGCCTGTATCTGCTCATAGCTGTGGTTCGCCAGACCCTGGAGCCCAAAATCATCGGCCATCAGATGGGCCTGTCTCCCATAGCCACCCTCCTGTGCATCTTTGCAGGCGGCAAGCTTCTGGGCCTGACCGGTATATTCCTGTTCCCCATAGCCGCCACCGTACTGGCCGAACTGCACAGCGGAAATAACCTCCCCGCCCAGAACCAGGTTTAACCTGCAGCATCCCACCAGGCAAGAACACAACCATACCCCAAAGGCAGGTGTTGTATATGAAGTTCTTCCATAACGTTACAGCCAAGATTGCGCCGGCATTTTTCTCTAAAGCCGCATCAAAATCCACCGCCCCCCAGAACAAGGTGCCTGAAAGGACAGAAAAGAAAATCCGTTCTTTTAGATTTTTTGCAGCCGGCCTGGTTCTGGCCGCTGTCTCCGGCCTGCTGGGACTCTGTGCCCGGACAGTGCCCGGGTTCGCCCAGTTTTACTCCGTCACCGTGTACCCGCTCCTGGCCGGTACATTGGGAAGATTGTGCAGCCTGTTTCCATTTTCCCTTTCCGAAATCGGGCTGTATTCCCTCTGCCTGTTCTGCATATGCTACATGATTCTGCATATCAGGCAGCCTGTTGTGGTGTTCTCCCGTGCCTTTTTTCTTTGCTGTGTCCTGTTATTCGTGTTCACCATAAACTGCGGCATCAACTATTACCGGAACCCCTTTTCCTATGAGGCAGGCATTGCCGCAGAAAAAACCTCCACCGAGGAGCTGCTGGCGCTGTGCCGTTATCTTACAAACCAAATCAACAGCTCTCTGACAGAAATAGACCACTCCGGCGAAATCCTGGACGGCCTCTACCCGGGACAGACTGAGGGAACCCCCGCGCCATCAGCCCGGGAGCTTTCAAAGCTTGGAAAGGACGGCAGGGCAGCCATGGTCCGGCTGGGCCAGTCCTACCCCCAGCTGGAGGGTTATTATCCCTATCCAAAGCCTCTCATCAACTCCAGACTGCTGTCCGTGCAGCAGCTCTGCGGCATTTATTCTCCCTTCACCATAGAGGCGAACTACAACAGGGAAATGCCTTACTATAACATCCCCCATACCATCTGCCATGAATTGTCTCATCTGAAGGGATTTATGCGGGAAGATGAAGCCAACTTCATCGGATACCTGGCATGTATCGGCTCCGATTCCCCGGACTTTCGCTACAGCGGCTATCTGACCGGCTGGGTCTACGCCGGCAATGCCCTGGCCAGGGTGGACCCCGAAAGTTATTATGACCTTTATACAAAGCTGTCCCCTCAGGCAGCCCAGGACCTGGCCTGGAACAACCAGTTCTGGGAACGCTTTGAAGGACCTGTGGCAGAAGCCTCCACCCAGATGAATGACAGATATCTCAAAGCCCACAGCCAGGAGGACGGCGTCAGAAGCTATGGACGGATGGTGGATTTGATGCTGGCATATTATAAGGATCAATTAAGGGAGGATTAGGTTAAATCCTCCCTTTACCGCATGGAAGCCCTGGAACATCAGGCGGGTATCCTGTTTCGCACCCTTATTCTGGCCCATATCACCGGCCGTGATGTCCCGTATCTATCCGGGGAAGCTCTGGCCGGGCTGGTACAAATCCGGGACGAAATGGGTATACTCACCGGGGGAATTCCGGAGAATTAACGTTTCCGGCTCCGTTCAAACTTCATACCTTCATAAATACGGACCGGATTTCCCCGCTCCAGCCTTGCGTGTTCCATCCACGCAAGGCTTTTTTCCTTTTGCTGATTTCTGGCATTCATTTCTGCCAGTATGCTGCACAGCCGGTCCATGGCAATCTGCTTATTCATATGCTGGCTCCTGGCCTGGGTTGACACCACGGCTGTACCCGTGGGAATATGGATGGCCCGTACACCGGTCTCCACCTTATTCACATGCTGTCCTCCCTTTCCTCCACTGCGGAAGGTTTCAAAACGCACCATTCTTTCCTCTGATATCCTTGGGACCTGGTCCAGTATGCTGACATCCACATACCAGTTCTTCCTCCTGTGGCCCGGACGGTAGGGACTTTTGCAAATCCACTGCACACTGCCCTCCAGCTCCCGTAAATCCCGGTCCGTCTCAAACACCACAGATGACATGCAGCCAGGCTTCTTTCCGGGGGTACAGCCTACCAGGCGCACATCCCCGGCTTCCCTTCTCAGTTCCTCATAGAGCATAGCCACTGCCAGCTCGCATTCTGCCGGTCCCTGACCGGAACTAATCTGTACTCTCATAGACTCCCTCCTATCCTTTAAACGTGATCAGGGGACGCAGGGTGGCTGCTATGTCAATCAGTCCGTACTCCTGCAATACCCCCATGACCTGCTCCACATTTTTATATGCCTCCGGCGCCTCTGCGAACAGCAGGTTGGTATCGTGGCAGACCACACGGCTCTTAAGGCCTGTGCACCGGATAGAATCCCGGTCATATTTTTGGTCTATGCGGCTTTTGCAGATACTCCTGGCCCATTTTCTTCCCGCGCCATGAGAGAGAGAATTAAGTGACACCGCCGTATCCTCCCTTGGGATGCACACATAGGTCAGGCTTCCCCTTGACCCCGGAATCACCACTGCTCCCTTAGAGGCTGATACGCTGCCCTTTCTGTGCAGAAGGCCGTCCTTTGTCCGTTCCAGATAATTATGGCAGCTGTCCATGAGAAGCTCCGGCTCAGAGGCGCCTCCCAGCCACGCAAGCAGCTTCTGCGCCGCTGCTCTCCGGTTTCTCACTGCCCACCTTAAAGCTCTGTCATGCTCAGCCATATAGGCCTCTGCCTGTTCAGAACCATCCGCAAGCCCCTCCGGCACCCAAAACCGTGACAGGATCTCCTGGCCGTATCCCCTGGATCCGCAGTGGACCAAAAGCAGAATACGGTCCGCACAAAGCCCCAGGCTCCCGGCTGCCTCCTGGTCATAAATCCGCTCCACACATTGGAACTCCGCAAAATGGTTCCCTCCTCCCAGGGTTCCCAAGTCCCGTATAGGGCACTCCTCCTCATATGGGTTGGAAAACGGTATATCCTCCAGCTCCCGGACGGCCTCCAGCCTTGATACCCATTTCTCCTGTTTAAACTTCTTTTTCTTTACCCCTGTGTCAAAGAGGCTCATACCGCAGCCGATATCATTTCCCAGTAAATGGGGATATAATACTCCCCTGCTGAGGACAGCGGTTCCCACAGGAATCCGCCCGGGATGCAGGTCCGGAAGCCCCACTGCCTTCACAACGCCAGGAAGCCTGCTCACTGCCAAAAGCTGGTCCTTTGCCGCCTGTTCCATCCAATTCTTACCGCTGCTGATTAATATGCAATTTTCTTTCTCCAAATCAAATTCTCCTTCATAAGCCGACAGCTCAGCCCATACTTCTGTCATTTTCCCTAAAAAAGGGTACAAAAAAACACGACAACAAGCCGTGCGCATCAAAAAAACATGGTATGCCGCTTCCTGTCCTACTGTTTCGTTATACTGTTTTCACCTCTGCTTTATCATTACGACCTGCCAACATAACAACCACTCCTTTGCTCATGAAGGATTTGCTTCCTCCGTATTCTGTATTATACTATAATCGTAACCCGGCAAAATGTCAATCCCGTAATCATTCCGGAATTCCATCGTAATCATCCCGGAATTCCATCATGCTTTCATCAACACGGAACTTTTATATCATTGCATATACCAGGGTATATTAATGATTGTGACAGATGCAGGGTACTCTGCCCGCTGTAATTTATACAGGGCAGGACTTAAGCAGTTTTCAAACACGCTCTGTAATCAAGCAATCAAGGAGGAATAAAGAAGAATGAAAAAAAGTAAAAGCCCGGCGGAGCAAATCACCGCAGCCCGGGCAGTCTCACCACGGAAAGCCCTGGCCCTGACAGCCGCGGTACTGGCAGCCGCCATTACTGCCACCGGATGCTCCGGTACAGGCCGGACAGAAACAGAACCGGAAAGCCAGGCTGAAATCACGGCCGGACCTGCAGTTAACCAGCCTGAAAGCCCGGAGCGGCCCCATGGAGGCCAAACCGTCCAAGGCCCGGCAGCCTATGTGGATGATTTTTATGATGCGGTAAACCATGACACACTTAATGGCTGGGAAATTCCGGCTGAACAGGCCGATATGAGCTGGTTCAGGAAGGCGCGGGAGGACAACTATTCCAAGGTAAATGACCTGATTCGCCAGGCTTCATCTGAAGCAGGACAGGCAGGGCAGGAAGCGGGAAGCGACCTGTATAACATACGCGCCCTGAATCTGACCGGCCTGGACCGGGAGACCAGGGACAGGGAAGGATACGGCCGCACAGCCGGAGCATTTTTAAAGGAAGTAGATTCAGCAGGTTCTGTCTCTGAGCTTTTAAAGGCATGCCTCCAGTTCCAGAGGGATACCGGACTGTTCAGCCTTATGGGCTGGTATTATGAAGGGGACAGCGGGGATTCCTCCGTTAAAGTCCTCTATCTCTCACAGCCGGATTCCGGTCTCAGGAGGGAAGTCTGGTTCTCCGAAGATGCATCCAACCAGAAGCGGGTGGAGGAATACAAAAAATACCTCACAAAGCTTCACGAAAATAACGGCCTGAGCCCGGAGGAAGCAGGGGTGACCGTTGCCCGGGTAACTGATATGATGAAAGATCTGGCGTCCTCCACCCTTAAGATAGAGGAGGTCTATGACCCGGAAAAAACATACAATGTCTGCACGGCCGGCGAGGCGGCAAACCTGTATTCCGCGGCTCTGCCCTTCCGCCTTCTAAACAGCATTTTCGGCATACAGGAAGGAGAAAAGACAGTTGTCTCCCAGCCGGATGCCTGCAGGAAGCTTGGAAGCTATCTGAAGGAAGAAAACCTTCCCCTCCTGAAAGAATATGTCAAAACATGTCTCTATTCGGATCTGTCCATGATGACAGACACTGCTTCCCTGGACGCTGCCCAGGAGTACCAGACAGCAGCAGGCGGTATGGAAAAGAAAAAGAATTTTGAGCGGACCGTATCTGAAACAGTCCAGGAAAAACTTGGTTTCCAGTGCGGCCGTGTATTCTGTGAAACCTATTTTAACGAGGATGCCAAACAGGATGTAGCTTCCATCATCCGGCAACTCATAGATGTATACGACAACCGCCTTGCCCATATGGAATGGATGACAGAATCCACCCGTCAGGAGGCAAGGAAAAAGCTGAAAGCCATTACTGTCAAGGTTGGTTATCCCGATGAATGGCCCCAGGACAAATTGAGCCTGGTACTGAAATCCCCGGACCAGGGCGGTGTCTACATCGACAATATCATGGAAATCCTGAAGGCGTCCCAGGACTACTCCTTTAAGACCAGACACGACCCGGTGGACCGGAATGAATGGGGCATGACGCCCCAGACAGTCAATGCCTATTATAACCCCGGAAACAATGAAATCGTGTTTCCTGCCGGAATCCTCCAGGCCCCGTTTTATGACCCGCAGGCTGAGCCTGTGGCCAACCTGGGTGGCATCGGAGCTGTCATCGGCCACGAAATCACCCATGCGTTTGACACAAGCGGATCCCAGTATGATGAAAAGGGAAACCTGAGGGATTGGTGGACTGCCCAGGATAAACAGCATTTCAGGGAATTGGCCCAAAAGGTCATTGACTACTATGATACCATGGAAGTAAACGGCATCCAGGTAAACGGTACGCTGAGCGTTACGGAGAATATCGCTGACCTGGGAGGTGTTTCCTGTATAACAGAAATAGCCAGGGAAAAGGGATATGACCTGAAGGAGCTGTACCATGCCTATGGCGTCATATGGGCCACAAAATACAGGGATGAATACCTTTCCTACATCATGACCAATGACACACATTCCCCTGGCATCACCAGGGTAAATGCCGTACTGTCTGCCACCGATGACTTTTATACCGCCTTTGGGGTCAGGGAAGGCGACGGGATGTACCGCAGGCCGGAGGACAGGCCCCATATCTGGTAGAAATATCTTTATATATATAAAATGTCAGAGTCCGGGAAGCATCTGCCTCCCGGACTCTGTATCTGTATTGCCATGATTACTCTTCTCTCTTTTTCCTGACAAGCAGCCAGATAATTACAAACCCGGTACATAAAATCATAACCTGAAATACAAGGATGACGCAGATGCCTGCCAGCACCAGAAAGCCCGCAACCCTTAATCCGCTGCCAGAGCTTCCCTCAGAGTTCGTTCCTGCCTGGTCCGGGTCCTCCTGTGGCGGGATACCCTGTGACGGGTCCTCCTGTGACGGAACCTCAGCTCCCTCACCATCCTGATCCAGTCCCTGAATCCTGCGCACATCCCCTGCCAGGGCTTCCAGCTCACTGCTGTCAAACACATCCCTCAGCCCGCAGCGGTACATGGTGTCGCGGTAGGGCGCATCCAGACCTTCATTCAAAAGTCCCATATACGTATCCACAGCGCCGTCCCAGTCCCTCCTGGACATGGTCCAGAGATCAAGGGCCGACAGAGCCGAGGTTCCATATCCCATATAGTAAAGGGGGCTGTAAAACAGATGCGACACATCCACCCAGTCATAGCACACGCCCTCGTCGTAGACATCAAAATACCATCCATAATAGGAATCCTGTATCTCTTTGAATGTGCGGTTCATGTCCTCCAGACTCATGTCCGGATTCATGTAAACAGCTTCCTCAAATTCCTGCAGCATGCAGGACATAATGATCACATACAGCATATCCGTAACAGTCTCAAACTCAAAGGCCTCTGCCCCTTCGCCAAACATATCCCCCGCATACTGGTTGGCCAGCATCTCCAACCCCTGTGACTGGACCTCGCACACATCCACACTGTAACCCTGGAACAGTTCAGGCACCGAATTATAATAATAGGAGCTGAAATGCCCGAATTCATGAATCAGGGACTGGTAATCCGTAAATGTATGGTTTCTGTTGATGAAAATAAATGCGTCGCCATAGCTTGGAAGCCCTACGGTATAATTATTATCCATCCTGTCCTGTCCGTCTTCCCCGGACTGGATATCATACAGCTCGTTGTCCTGCATATACCGGAAGATCTCACCCAGCTCAGGACTCACCGAGCCGACAGCCCTTCCCACACCGGCCAGTATGTCCTGGGCGGAACTCTCTTCCACAAGGTCCAGGGAGTCATAGGATTCCTGGGCCACATCCATATACCAGATGTCATTATTAAGGGGAACAATACGGGTCTTTACATCCGAGCAAAGCCCCTCTGCGTCCTGAAGGGTATAGTCCCTTCCGTAAACAGCCTCAAAGGAATAACGGGCATAATTGTCATAGCCTTTAAGCTCTGCTGTCCGGCGGCGCACCTGGACCAGTTCCCGGAACTTGCTGCCCAGAACCCGGTTCTTTTCCCTGACAAGTGCATCCTCAATCTCAGCGTACTGCCTATCGTCAAGGTCCGGTTCCCGTTCCAGCCGGCTGTAGCTCCACTGTCCGCCCTCCAGCTCCACCGTAAAATCGCCGGCAGCCAGTTTGTCATACTCCCTGAGAAGCTCCTGCTCCCTCCGGTTCAGTTCGGTCAGTTCCCCGGAATTTTCCCTGTAATATTCGATGTAAGGCGCATATTCAATCCCCATCTTATCTGTCAGGAGTTCTTTATAGGATGAGTTCATACCCTTCTTAAGGCAGGCTGCGGCCTTATCCCCCATCTCGGAATAGATGTCCGTGGTATATGCCTGTTCTGCGGCAGCCTGCTCATCCGACACGTCCCTGTCATAGTTCAGCTGGGCCATATAAGTCAGGGTAGCCAGACGGTCATACTCATCCACAATGGCATCGTATAGCCTCAGTACTTCCTCGTCCCGGCCTTCAGAAGCACAGGCCTGTTCAAAATCAGCCATGGCCTGTTCCATGGCAGCCGGGTCATAGTGCTCGTATGGCCTCCGGGAATAGGGAACGGCTTCATGGACATTTCCGCCGGCTTTGCTGACATATTCCGGTTCCCGGGCCCTTTCCCGGGCAGTCAGGCTTCCCTGAGACGCGCTGCAGGAGGTAATCGTCAGTGACATCACCAATGCCAGGACCAGTGCTGCCCCGCGCCTTAGACTCCTTTTCCACATTCCGTTTTTCACAGCAGGCCCTCCTTACATATTATGGTATATGCCTATTGTAACATCCCGGCCGTTTTACCGCCAGTTGATTTAATGCCTAATCTCCGGTCCATGGTCCATGCTGCCTGCCTAATCTCCGGTCATCCATCCTTCCTCCTCCGGAAGCAGGAAATAGTTATTATCCCTGTCCGAATCAGCAATCATGGCATCCAGCTCCCGGATCAGATAGCTGTCCGGCATGTTTCTCTCCCAGAACCGGTATCCCTTGGTGCTCTTTATACCTTTGACGTCAATTTCCCGTCCTGCATAGTAATCAATGTATACCCCTGCATAGGCAGCTGCCATGGAATGTTCCACGTCTGCCCCCAGGTTCTTCACAACGCCCCGTATCTGATCGCTGATCAGCTTTTGTATGTACCGGTAGGACCAGTCTTCAAAATCCAGCAGGTCCGGATTGGTGCTTCCGTTTTTCCGTGCCCAGGCAGACACATCCACAGCCCTGGTGGCATAGGAAATGCTTCCGTCCTCCTCCCATAACACCTCTCCATACTGGCAGGGCGGTATGCTGAGAGCATCTGTCACGATTTCCTGTATGCCGTAAGTTCCTTCCGGAACTCCGGGCTCGCTCTTATGCTTGCGGATACGCTGCACATGCAGGTGTCCGCTGAAAAAAAGCGGGAGCTCATATTTCTGAAGAAGGGATATCACCTCTCCATTGTTGTCCATGGCGCACTGGGTGGTATACATCCTGCTCTGGGCCAGCAGATTATGGTGGGCAATGGGTATCACAAACACTCCCTCCTCCTTTGCCCTGGCCAGCTGTTCATCAGCCCAGGCCATGGTGCTGTCTTTCAGTCTTCCCTCCACCTTGTTATCCGGCTCATATTGGCAGGAGTCCAGCATCAGAAGCCAGTTTCTGTCATCCAGGGCGTAGACATAGCTCAGTGAGCTGACGTCCCGGCTCAGTGCCTGGTCATAACCGTATTCATGGTAAATCTCATGGAATTCAGGTCCGTCAATATAGGGAGCCGCCTCTTTCCGGGCCCCGTAGTACACCGAAGCGTCATGGTTATTGATATCATGGTTTCCCGGTATCACCAGGACCTGTATGCCTGCGTCCTGGACCCTTTTAAGCCTTGCCGCCAGCTCCTCATGGTTCAGCCGCTCCCCGTTCATAGTAATATCGCCGCTGAGAACCAGGGCAGAGGGCCGTTCCTCTATGACCTCGTCCAGAAATGCTTCCAAAAGCTCAGGCAGATACTGGACCACCTTTCCGTCACTCCGCTCCACAAACAGCCGGAAAGCTTCCCCGCCGTCTCCGGCTAAAGCGCTTTGATAGTGAAGGTCTGTTGCCAGGATCAGCCTGGGCGGTATGTAGGGTTCCTCAGGGGCTTGCGGAGGAGTCCACATACCGGGAAATTTCTTCTTCCACTCCTTATAGCCCTCCTGCCTGATTACTTCATCCCGGGGTTCCTGTGCCTGGGAATCCGTAGCCAATGCCGGCCTGGCCGGTTCCTCCCATTCCTCCCCTGTCTTTGCTTCCCGGGTGCTCTCAGGCCCCCCGCTTTCCCTGCTCTCAACCGATACAGGCCCTGAAGGCTCCATTAAAGTCTTTAAAACGTGCAATACCCCGAAGCATGCCATAAATACCATGGCATACATCAGGGCACTTATCATCCAGGTCTTTCTCTTCATGCAGTCTGCTCTTTCTGTATTAACTATCGCTGTGTTATATTATGCCCAGTTCCTTCATGGCATACGCGATTCCGTCCTCCTCCACTTCCTTTGTCTCAAATGTGGCGTAGGGCTCCAGAACTTCGTCATGCTTTCCCATCAGGATACAGTTGCTTGCGTAGCGGAACATGGCAAGGTCATTGCCGCTGTCGCCGAACACATAGGCATCATCCAGAGAGATGCCGTAATGCTTCAATACCAAATCAATGGCCGTTGCCTTGGAATGTCCTCTGGGCACACATTCATATTCCCCGTTTCCGCGGTCTATGATTTTCATGTCCCTGAGCCGTCCAAAAAGCTCCTTGGGCCTGCTGTTTTCACCCGAGATAAGGTAAAACTTATCATAGTCATAGCAGTCGTCCTCCCAGTCATATTCAGACAGACAGTCCGAACGCCTGAGCGACGCCTTCATCTGCTCCACCCTTGGAATAGGCGACTGTGACCTGTGGATGTGGATTCCGTCCGACGCCTCAAGGGCTCCGTCCAGTCCGCACGCATCAATATGGCTCTTGATTTCCAGCCCTCTCTCATGAGGAATGTGGTAGCTGTACATGACCCTGCCCTCTGCAAGGATATAGGTCCCGCAGCCGCACAGATATCCGTCTGCTTCCACCAGCTTCTTAATTTCGCCCAGATGGGCATATACGCGTCCCGTATTGATGAACACCAGATGTCCTTTTGCGCGCGCCTCCTTCAGTGCCTGTACCGCACTTTCAGGAACCCGGCCCGTCTTTTCAGACAGGAGGGTTCCGTCAATATCATAAAATAAAGCTTTCGTTCTATTATTCATCATCTCTGAACACAATGGTCTGTGCTTCCTCGTCCATGCTCTCCACGATTGCCAGTGACTCCAGTCTGATTCCCTCTGAACGCAGCAGATCTCCGCCTACCTGGAATCCCTTCTCGATGACAATGCCCGCGCCTACCAGTTCAGCGCCGGAATCCCGTACCAGGGCAGCCAGGCCCTCCAGAGCCTTTCCATTGGCCAGGAAATCATCAATGAGCAGCACCTTGTCGCCGGCTCCCAGAAACTCTCTTGACACGATGATATCATAAACCCTTCCATGGGTGTAGGACTCCACCTTAGTGGTATAAACCTCGCCTGCAATATTCTTGGTCTGTGTCTTTTTGGCAAATACAACCGGCACATCAAAATACTGGGCCACAATACATGCAATTCCGATTCCGGAGGCCTCAATGGTAAGAATCTTGGTGACCTCCACATCGGCAAACCTGCGCTTAAATTCTTTTCCAATCTCTCCAAAAAGCTTAATGTCCATCTGATGGTTCAAGAAGCTGTCCACCTTCAGAACGTTTCCGGCTTTTATCTTGCCGTCCTTGCGTATCCTGTCCTTTAAAATCTGCATGTACGAGTCCTCCTTCTTCTTTTGGCAATCCTTCTTTACTGTGCGGCTGTTGTCTCTACAGCTGTTGTTTCTGCCGGAGCTGCGGTCTCTGCTGGAGCTGTGGTCTCCTCTGCTGCTTCCTCTGGGGCTGTGGTCTCTTCCGCTGCCGGTGTTTCTTCTGAAGTTTCGGTTTCTTCTGCTGTTGTCTCTGCTTCTGTTGTTTCCTCTGCGGCGGCAGTTTCCCCTGCTGCTGTTGTCTCCTCAGCCGGAGCAGCTGCATCCTGGGCCTCGTTGACTGCGTTGTCCGCCATGAACTTCATAACCTTCTGGTTCAGGGCCATTTCATCCAGGGTCTCCTGGCCGAAATATTCCACTGCGGCCTCAAGGGTCTGGCCGTTCATCTCCGCAAATGCCTGGCGGTCAGCATCCTCCAGGGTTATGCCCTCCAGCTCGGCAACCTTAAGGATAACCAGCTGGTTCTTCACATCATCCTTCACTGACGCATAAACAGCTTCCTGTAATCCGGGCACATCCATGCCATTGGCCTTAGCCATGCCGGACAGGTTGGTGCCGTACATCTTAGCCTGCTCTTCATACTGCTTGATACGGTCATTATAACGTCTGGAAAGGGTGTTCTTGTTCAGCTTGAACTTGGAGTTCTCAACCACATTCTTAAGTACATACTGCTGGATCTGGAGGTCGGCAGACTGCTGCTTCTGCTTTAAAAGGTCTTCCTTAACACTGGCCCTGTACTCATCCACTGTCGTAAAATCAGAAACACTCTGTACAAACGCGTCATCCAGTACGGCAGACTGCTTTTCCTTAACGGCATTTACAGTCACCTCAAATACAACGGCCTGTCCTGCCAGGGCTTTCTCGCTGTAGTCCTCAGGGAACGTCAGGTTCAGTTCCTTCTTATCGCCCTTCTTTGTGCCAATCAGTCCGTCCTCAAATCCGTCGATCATCCTGCCGGATCCCAGGGTCAGGTCCTGTCCTTCGCCGGTGCCGCCTGCAAATTCCACGCCGTCCTGTTTTCCCACATAATCAATGTTGACAATATCGCCTTCTGCGGCAGGCCTGTCCACTTCCTCAATTTTAGGATTCTGGCTGAGTACCTGGTTGATTTTTGACTCTACCTCGGCATCTGTTACCATGACAGCCGGTACATTTACCTTTACGCCCTTATACTCTGCCAGCTCTACCGTGCCCAGATTCTCCTTTCCTTCCGTCTGGCTGGCCCCGCAGCCTGTCATGATGGAGGCTGCAACCAGTCCGCATAAACATATGAGTGCTAATTTTTTCATTTTACATATCCCTTTTCTATCCTGATTTCACACGCAGGACCTTGAATTATCCTTATTTTTCCATTCATCCCCAAATAGCGTGCGCTGTACATAGTTATATCATACCTGTCCGTGAAAAAAAAGACTTTCCACCAATTTCATGAAAATTTAAGCAACGGTCCGCAGACTATTTGTAGAATGCCTTAAACGCCTTATACGTATTATAGACATCCAGCTTGGAGGCCAGCTCAAAAGGAGAATGCATGGACAGAATGGGCACGCCCAAATCCACAGTATCCACATCCATGTGCGCCACAAACTGGGCAATGGTACCGCCGCCGCCCACATCCACGGCTCCCAGCTCACCGGCCTGCCAATACACGCCTTCCTCCTCCATAATGGCAATGACCTTTGCCATGGTCTCGGCGCTGGCGTCGTTGGAGCCGGACTTTCCCCTGGCTCCCGTATACTTTGTCAGCACACAGCCTTTGTTGATATAGCTTGTGTTGCGTCCCTCGTACACATCCGGGAAGTTGGGGTCGAACGCAGCATTCACATCCGAAGAAAGGCACAGGGATTTTCTCAATACTTCCCTGGGGCTGACACCTGCCTGTTCCGCCAAATCTTCTATGTAATGAAGCACAAAATCCGAATTCAGACCCGTGTTGCCGGTGGATCCGATCTCTTCCTTGTCAGCCAGAATGGTCACTGTTGTGTGGGCAGGCTTCTTTGCGTCTATCTCAGCCGTCAGAGCCGTATAAGCGCAAACCCTGTCATCCTGTCCGTAAGCGCCTATCATGCTGGTGTCAAAGCCAACGTCCCTGGCCTTTACAGCGGGAACCATTTCAATTTCAGCGCGGAAAAAGTCCTTTTCCGTAATTCCGTACTTTTCATTTAAAAGACTTAAGGCCATCAGCTTTACAGGCTCTTTCACCTCCTCATCCTGGAAGGGGAGGGATCCAACCACAATATTCAGCTCCTCGCCCTTTAACCCGTCCTTTAAGGGACGCTCGTTCTGCCTGGCAGCCAGGTGGGGAAGCAGGTCCGTCACGCAGAATACCGGCTCCTTCTCATCCTCTCCAATGGAAACCTCCACCGTCTCTCCGTTTTTCTTCACCACCACGCCGTGCATGGCCAGGGGAATGGTCCCCCACTGGTATTTGCGGATGCCGCCGTAATAATGGGTTTTGAAAAATGCTATATCCTCCTTCTCGTAAAGGGGATTGGGCTTTAAGTCCAGCCTGGGGGAATCAATATGGGCTCCGTTGATTCTCAGGCCCTGGTCCAGGGGCTTCTTTCCAAAGGTGGTGGCAATCAGCGATTTGCCCCGGTTCACATAATACACCTTATCTCCCGGCTCATAGGATTCCCCTAAGTCAAAGGGCTTATATCCTGCCTTTTTAAGCATCTTTACCGCTTCCTTCACACACTCCCGCTCGGTCTTTCCTATATCCAGAAATTCCTTATAGCCCTCGCAGTATTTAAACGCCTTTTCCGCCTGCTCCGGTTTATCCTTTCCAATATGAGGGAACGCCCATGTAAGCTGCTCCTGTAATTCCTGTCCTTTTGTCTTCTTAGCCATTATTTTCCTCCTGGTATATTTTATTTATATAATCTGATGCTTTACTGACTTAAGTTATGACGGTACCGCCATCTATAATTCAAATGTCCGCTTCCGCCCGCAGCGCTTCGCTTCCTCCCCCTGTCCGGTTCTTCCTGCCGGGCTGAGGCGCCTGTGCTTCACATCCAGCAAAAGCGCGGAGGACTGGGCATCACCGGACCCGGCAGCGGCTTCTATCATCTTCTTAATCTCATCCTCTCCCAGCCGGGCCGACCGGGCCATAAAACCCAGGATATCCCGCTCTCCCCTCTCTATCAGCCCCTTTGCGCCCTCACCGGCATGAGTCCTTACATAATCCCAGTACTCATCCTCTGCACTTTCCCTTAAACCGCAGGGCCAGTACAGGCGGTACAGGGCCAGACGCACTGCCAGCTCCGGCTTTTCCTGAACCTTTACATGGGGAAACAGCCTGTCATATTCATCAAAACGGAAATCCCCTCCGTCAAAACAGTACCGGTACATATGGCCGCAGCCGTGCATTTCCCTCATAATGATGCGGGCCGGTGTGTTCTCCACGGACTCCTCAAAAAATTCCGGAAATATAAGCTTTGCCAGGAGCGTCCCCGAACCGGACCTGTAATTTACGGACAGGGTCTGGTGAAGCTCCGACAGGATATCCTTAAAACACGACTTCCTGCCCTCCGCAACGCGAATATCCAGGCACCTGAGACCTGTACAGCCGGTAAATACCCCGGCTCCCCAGTCCTCCACAGCACTGCTGCAAGAGAGCCGCTTCAGGCCGCTGCAGTTATAGAAACCATAGGCTCCCACCTTCCTGATTGTATCCGGCAGTATGATTTCCTCCACCCGGCTGCCGCAAAGCTCCGGCTCTCCCAGATATTCACAGGGAGGTGGTTCCCGCCTGCGCACTGTATCTGAAAAAAGGTAGCCTGCAAACTCGGTCACAGGCATGCCATCCACCGTCCCCGGTATCTCCAGAATTTTGTCCAAACCATAACAACGCTGGAGGCATACCCCGTCCAGCGTTTTTTCATATAATATTCTCATGGTATCAGTTTAATCAGTTTAGGGGATTTTTTCAAGACTATTTTACTTCCAGAAAAAATATTCAAAAAAATACCGGTCCGCCTGCCTCTTTTGACGCCTGCTTCCCGGTATATCCTGAAACGTATCTGAAATGCTGCACCCTTTGGTTCCTTCTATTCATCCACAAACCTGTACCCCACGCCCACCTCTGTGAGTATGAACCGGGGATTGGCCGTGTTATCCTCAATCTTTCTCCGTATATTTGCCATGAACACCCGCAGGGACTGGTAATCATCCGTGGTGTCATATCCCCACACCTCCTGCTGGATATAATGATGGGTCAGCACCTTGCCGCTGTTATTCACCAGAAGGACCATCATCTTATATTCCAGAGGAGTCAGATGTACTTCCTGGTCATGGACATACAGTTTGCGCTTTTCAAAATCCAGCCGGAAATAATCCAGACAGAACTCCTGCTCCTGGTGGTTCACCGTGGAGCTCTTATGGCGCAGCCCCACGCGGATTCTGGCCAGCAGCTCCTCGGCGCTGAAGGGCTTAGTCACGTAGTCGTCCGCTCCCTGGTCCAGGGCGCTTATTTTCTCCCGCTCCTGTCCCCTGGCGGAAACCACGATAATGGGCACATCCGACTTCTGGCGGATCTGGCGCAGCACCTCCATGCCGTCGATATCCGGCAGTCCCAAATCCAGCAGAATCAGGTCCGGATGATCCGCGTAAAAGAGGGATATGCCGGACAGTCCGTTATCAGCCAATATATAGGCGTAGCCCCTTGTCTTCAGGGATATCTTCATAAAATTCTGTATGCTCTTGTCATCCTCAATGACAAGGATAGTCGTCTCATTCATCCTTCCTGTCCTCCATTGGCATTGATACTTCAAATACAGCTCCCCCCTGAGGGCTGTTGAAGGCCCTGATGGTGCCGCCCTGGGCCTCCACCATGGCCTTGCATATGGTAAGCCCCAGGCCCACGCCCCGCTGCTTATCCCCGTTCTCATAAGCAGTGGTAAAGAAATTATCGAAAATCTTATCTATCTTATCATTAGGAATCCCTATTCCATTATCCGACACCACAAACTTCAGGCAATTTCCATCCTGCTTTACCCTGAGGGTCACCGTGGTGCCGGTCCCGGAATGGCGGAACGCATTGTCCAGAAGATTGACCAGAACCTGGATGAACAGTCTTCCGTCCACAGATACCAGAAGTATGTCCTCCGGCGTCTCCATCTTAAGTGTATGGTTCCCCACCCGGTTGGAAACCAGCCGGACAGCAGAGGCCACAAGGTCGTCCACCACTTCCTTCTTTTTATTGATATCCAAACGGCCCTCCTGGATTCGCGTCAGGTTCAGCAGGTTTTCCACCATGGTGCTGAGCCATTCGGAATCCGAGCATATATCCTTCAGCATGCTCTTAATCGTAGCTTCATCCATGATGCCCAGATTGTCCAGAAGAAATCCCGCACTGCCGGTAATTCCTGTAAGAGGTGTGCGCAGGTCGTGGGATATGCTCCTTAAAAGGGTGCTCTTTAACCGTTCCCGCTCTACCTGAATCCTGGTATTTTCCTTCTCCCGGCTGAGCAGCTCCCTCTCAATAACCAGGGTCAGCTGGGAAATGACCGTGTCCACATATATCTTTTCCTCTTCGCTTAAGGTCCAGCCCTCACAGTCAAAAATAATCACACCGTAGGTCTTTTCACGGTTGCGGATAGGCACATACAGCCCATTGTCATCCGGAAACTGGCATTCTCCATGACCGCAGGGAATGGACTGCCTGTAGCACCACTCCGCCATGTAGTTGGGAAATTCCTTTTTCTCGTCCTCCTTCAACAGGACGCTCACCGGCTTTCCGGTCAGATTGGACAGGCTTTCTTCGCTGTACTCCTTAATCTGCTGGTAACCGGACAGATTCAGGAATCCGCTTCCTATCTCATTCATCCTGGCCGTAATCTCTCTCTTTTTGTTGGCAATCTGCATCTGCTTCTGCAGCTTCACCACCAGGGTGGCCACAATGGAGGCAGCCGCAACAAAGACAATGGAGGATACCACGTAGTTCACATCATCCATATGGAAGGTAAGCTTTGGCTCCGTAAAGAGATAGTTGAACGTAAAGGTAAAGACAATGGCCGCGCACAGGGCCCAGGCCAGGCTGCTGGTAGCCAGTATGCTGATGAGCACCCCCAGCAGATATACTAAAAGCAGGTTCTCCGCCCTGATCCCGCAGCTGTCCAGCACAATGGCCAGTATGGTGGAAATCACCCATATGACAGCCATTTTTGCACATGCCTTTACAAAGTCCAGAACCCAGTCCCAACTATATAACATAACTCCTTTTACTCTCCCTCTTCCTGCTTTTGCCCTAAAATGGCCTGGGCAAGGATCATGGGCAGGTTCACTGCCCTGTCCACTCCCAGCTCCTCAAACAGAGCCGCGTTCCTGGGGTTGTGCACCAGGCAGACGGACCGTTTGATTCCCAGGACCTTCCTGCCCATCTGGCATATCTCAAAATTATCCGTGTCCTCCCGGCCCAGGGCCAGGATAACATCATAATTGCGGATACCTGCTTCCTCCAGAATAAACTGCCTGCAGGGATCTCCCAGAACCGCGTTCACATTGTAGGAGGCGCAAAGATGCTCACAGAATGCTTTGTCCGGATCGATCACAGTTACCTTATATTTTTTCTCCATCAGAAGGCCGATGAGAAAATCCGCATATTCTCCCCCCAGCGCCACCGCTATCTTCATGCTCACACAGCCACCTCCCTGCTCACTGTCTCTGCCAGACGTCCATAATCATCCGCCGACAAATCATAGAGACTGATGGGTTTAACAGGCAGATCCGTAACCAGCTGGTGCCTTCCGGTATCATCCAGACGGGCATAGACCTGGCTCACATGGAAAATACGGCTGGCAATCTGGGCCAGCAGGAGATTGGTATTGTCATCCTGGGTGGATGCGATAAACAGACCTGCATCCTCAATCCCGGCTGCCTTTAAGACCTGGGGATCCGTTGGGTCCCCTTCCATCTCATACCCCTTAAACTCCTCCGGCAGGTAACGGAAGCTCTCCCTGTCCTTATCCAGCACCACAACTTTATGGCCTTTTTTATATAATGACTTTGCCAGCGCAGCCCCCAGCGGTCCGCAGCCCGCGATTACGATACATTTATTTTTATGGAATAACATACGATCTCCTCCTTTCATTTATATGTTCCCAATTCTATTGTAAAAGAGAACCATATAAAGAAACTAGAGAAAATGTATTAAGGGGGCATAAAGATTCTATAAAGATATCTTTATCCCCCTCTTTATACTAAATACTATACCATGAATACCGGCCATGTCAAATCAAACCGGTCCCTCCGCCATACCTACATGACTCCGAATGCTTTATAAAACAGCCATATGACGGTCCCCCCTATCAGTCCCACAGAGGTCACCACCCCTACCATGAATATGGCCGCGGCCAGCTGCACAATTACGCTGGAAATCAGCGGAAAACGTTCACACAAATTATCTATCTTCTGTCCCACGGGACTCTTTAACTTAAATATCATTTTAGCTGTCATGGCAATTCCCTCTCTTCCTGCTTAAAGGATACTGCCAGATAGCGTAAAGATTCCATCCATGGTTCACGGTATTGTATAAATTATCTGCAAATACGCGGCCCGCTCATATCCTTTAACCGGTAGGAAGTCTCCTCGGCAATGATATTTAAGACATTCTTGTCATTGGGCTTAATGATGTCTCCCCCTTTCATCTCCACACCAATGACCGCATAGACCGTATCGTCCTTATATACGGGCGTATATCTGGCCCTGGCTCCCGGCAGTGTATCTGTGGTGGCTCCGGCCTTATGATGGTTTTTATAGACCCAGGCCGCCACAGCCATCTCGTCCGGGTTCTTAAACAGGGAGGTAAGGCAGGACGCGTCCTCTCTTTCCGAGGCCGGATATATCTTCATCCGGTTCATTTTCCCGTCCAGCATATCGTATATAACAATGTTGCGTTTTAATAAGCTCTGTACCAGCCTTCCGCATATATCCAGTATCTCTTCACGGGTGGTTCCCTTTCTCAGATTCCGGTTGATACCAAACAGAATCTGCATATACCCCGATTCAGCCTCACTTTTCTCTGCTTCCCGCTTAAGCCTGGCCGCCATGGAGCTGGTAATCAGGGCACAGACAAGCATGGCCGCAAAGGTAAAAGGATAAATCCTGCCGTCTGCCTGAAAGGTGTAGCGCGGCGCCGTGAAAAAGAAGTTGAACAGCAGCACCGATGCCACGGAAGCCAGAAAACCATAGGTACCGGCCCTGGTGACATAAGCTGCCAGCATGGTCCCCATCATGTAAATCATGGCCACATTGATGATGCCCAGCTTGTAGTGGTCCAGTACCATGGAAAGAAAGGTACATCCCGCCATGATAAGGCCTGTCTTTAAGATATCCATGCTGTATTTCCGTCCGTTTTCCGGCTTTTTAATCTTTCCGTTGTCCCTGGCCGCGGCATCCGGTATCACGTATACATCCATGTTGGGTACGGCCTTGATGAGACGGTCAATTATGGTGGGCTTCAAGTGGAGGAAGCTGCGTTTTCTCACCGTCCTGCCTATGACAATCTTGGAAATGCCGTTCCTTCTGGCATAGCCCGCAATCTGCTGTACAATATCATCCCCGTAAAGGGTAATCACATTGGCCCTGAACTGCTTGGCCAGATTAATATTGGCCTCCATGCTCCTGCTGATTTTTGCATGTTCCCTTTTCATATCCGCTGTTTCCACCAGAACCGCTGTAAAATCCGCGTGAAACGCCCCTGCCATCCTGGCCGCGGTCCTGATTACCCTTGCATTGGTGGGGGAGGGGGACAGGCAGACCAGCACATGCTCACCGGTGTAATAATCCTTGCCCGCCGCATCCCGCTCCCTGACCACCTCCCGGTTGACCCGGTCCGCTGTCCGCCTTAAGGCTATTTCACGCAGGGCAGACAGGTTTTCCACTGTAAAAAAGCGGACAGACGCCTTGTCCGCCTGGTCTTTGTGGTAAATCTTCCCGTCCTCCAGGCGCTGTCTCAGTTCCTCCGGCGCAATGTCCACCAGCTCCACCTGTCCGGCATCATCAAAGATATCGTCCGGGATTCGTTCATATACCCGCACATGGGTAATGGATGCCACGATGTCATGAAGGCTCTCCAGGTGCTGCACATTGACCGTGGTGTACACGTTGATTCCGGCGTCCAGCAGCTCAATCACATCCTGGTAGCGCTTTTTGTGACGGCAGCCCTGGGCATTGGTATGGGCCAGCTCATCCACCAGAATCAAATCCGGCTTTCTCATAAGGGCCGCATCCAGGTCAAATTCCTTCAGGATGATTCCCTTGTACGTTACCGCCATTGGGGTCAGCAGCTCCATTCCGGCCAGCAGCTCCATTGTATCCGGCCTGTCATGGGGCTCTATGTATCCGGCCACCACATCCCGTCCCGCTGCCTTTTCCTGCCGGGCAGCCTCCAGCATGGCGTATGTCTTGCCTACTCCGGCCACATATCCGAAGAATATTTTAAGCCGTCCCCTTGCCTTGTCACTTTCCCTGGGGAAATTCTGCTTTAAAAGCAGCTCCGGATCCGGTCTCTCATCCCGCTGCCCGTCCATAAGCCATTTCTCCTTTCTATTGCTCCGTTCTCTAAAACAGCTGTAGAGCTGCCGCAATGCGCGGCAACTCTATACACCATAAACAAATCATGTTTAAATCAATCCATCCAGGGCCAGATTCACTTTCAGCACATTCACCCTGGGCTCTCCGAACATTCCCAGGAACCTGCCCGTGGTATACCTGCTGATGACGGCCTCCACATCCTCCACCGCCATATTCCGTTCTCTGGCAATCCGCTCTGCCTGGTAGCCGGCTGCCGCGGGAGAAATTTCCGGGTCCAGTCCGCTGCCTGAGCAGGTTACAAGGTCCACAGGAATGGGCTCCTCTCCCTTTTCCGGATGGGCTGCCCTGATTTTCTCCACCCGCTCAGCTATCATGGCTTCAAGCTCACTGCCTGCCGGTGTCTTGTTGGAGGCACCTGCATATGCCAGAGGCTCTCCGTTTTCGTCTGTAAATGTCCCTGTATCCACATTCATGACTCTGCCCCAAAGATACTGGTTTCCGGTAAACTCCTGGGCCAGAAGGGCGCTTCCATATTTAGTGCCGTCCTTGCCCACAATCACCGATCCGTTGGCCTCATGGCCAAATGCCACATTGGCCGCAGCCGTGATGACCGCCGGGTAAATGACGCTTGTTATGATTAACATGACCAGGAAAAAACCTGCCATTTTTGGCAATACTGATTTTACTGTTTTCATGAACATTCTCCTAACTTTGACTGATTCTGCTGTCTGCATCTGCTTCCTTCACACATCACACCACCAGCCCTGCGGCCGTGATCAGCACGTCGATTGCCTTGATTGCTATGAACGGAATGATGATTCCCCCCAGTCCATAGACCAGGAGATTCCCGGACAGCATCCGGGCCGCAGAGACTTCCCTGTACCTGACTCCCTTAAGAGCCAGGGGAATCAGGGCCACGATAATCAGGGCGTTATATATGATAGCCGAGAACACGGCGCTGTTTGCACTGTGAAGCCCCATTATATTGAGGGCTGACAGTCCCGGATACAATCCCATAAACAGTGCCGGGATGATAGCAAAATACTTGGCAACGTCATTGGCAATGCTGAAGGTGGTCAGGGATCCCCTTGTCATGAGAAGCTGCTTTCCTATCTTCACTATCTCAATCAACTTGGTGGGGGATGAATCCAGGTCCACCATGTTTCCGGCTTCCTTGGCTGCCTGTGTGCCTGTATTCATGGCCACCGCCACATCTGCCTGGGCCAGGGCCGGGGCATCATTGGTACCGTCGCCGGTCATGGCTACCAGATGGCCCCTGGCCTGGTAATCCCGTATCATGTCTAATTTGGCCTCCGGGGTTGCCTCTGCCAGAAAATCGTCCACACCGGCCTCAGCCGCAATGGAGGCAGCGGTCAGCGGATTATCGCCGGTAATCATTATGGTTCTGATTCCCATTTTCCTTAAATCCGCAAACTTTTCCTTCACACCCTGCTTCACAATGTCCTTAAGCTCCACCACGCCCATAACGCGTCCGTTCTTTGCCACCACAAGAGGTGTTCCTCCCTGGTTTGCAATCCGCTTTACGATGTCCTCGCATTCCCTGCTGAACGCGCCTCCATGCCGGTCCACATAGGCTTTAATGGCGTCAGCCGCGCCCTTTCTGATCTCATTTCCATTGTAGTCAATGCCGCTCATCCTGGTCTTGGCAGTGAAGGGCACGAAGGAGGCCTGAAGCTCCTCCATATTCCTTGCGCGGATTCCGAAGCGCTCCTTTGCCAGAACCACAATGCTGCGCCCCTCAGGAGTTTCGTCTGCCAGGGATGAGAGCTGGGCCGCATCTGCCAGCTCCATTTCCTTGTAGCCGTCCACCGGAATAAAGGCGTCTGCCTGGCGGTTTCCAAGTGTTATGGTACCCGTCTTATCCAGCAAAAGGGTATCTACGTCTCCGGCCGCCTCAATGGCCCTGCCGCTCATGGCCAGCACATTGGCCTGGTTCAGGCGGCTCATTCCCGCGATACCGATGGCAGACAGCAGAGCGCCAATGGTAGTGGGCGCCAGACAGATTAAAAGCGCTACCAGATTGGTGATGGATGTGGGATTGGCTGCTCCTGCCTCCACGGAGGAGAACACGGAATAGGAGTACAGGGACATGGTAACAAGCACAAAGATAATGGACAATGCCACCAGAAAAATCTGCAGTGCCAGCTCATTGGGGGTCTTTTTGCGGGAAGCCCCTTCCACCATTGCAATCATTTTATCCATGAAGCCCTCGCCCGGATTGCTGCTGACCCGCACCACGATCCAGTCGGATATAACCGTGGTGCCTCCTGTGACGGCACTTCTGTCACCGCCGCTTTCCCTGATTACTGGAGCTGACTCGCCGGTAATGGCGCTCTCATCCACCGACGCAGCGCCCTCCACCACGTCGCCGTCTGCCGGTATCTGTTCCCCTGCCTTAATATAGACAAGGTCCCCTTTTTTCAGTTCCGTGGATTTCACCCTGACGGCCTCGCTCTTGCGGTCAGCCGAAGGAATCCTGGATGCCATGGTATCCTTTCTGCCTGCACGCAGGGCATCTGCCTGGGCCTTTCCCCTTCCCTCTGCTATGGCTTCCGCAAAGTTACCGAATAAAACCGTAAACCAGAGGATGACAGATATGGCCAGTATATAACCCGGCGCAGCGTCCCTGATACCAGCCAGAGAAAACAGGAACATCACAAAGGTCAGAATGGCGGATACAAAAACCATAAACATGACCGGATTCTTTATCTGGGTCCTTGGATTCAGTTTAATAAAGGAATCCTTAAGGGCCCTGCACATAATCTCATGATTGGAAAATATACTCTTTTTTTGTTCATTCATGTCTCATTGACCTCCCTATGCTATCATCTGGAAAAACTCAGCCACCGGGCCAAGTGACAGGGCCGGGAAAAAGCTGAGAGCCCCTACCAGCAGTACCACGAAAATCAAAAGGAAGATAAACATGGCATTATGGGTGGGAAGGGTGCCGGAGCTGACCGCTACCTTTTTCTTTGCCGCCAGACTGCCTGCAATGGCCAGGGTGGCGAACATGGGAAGGAACCTTACAAACAGCATAATCAGTCCGATGCTCACATTCAGGAAGGGCGTATTTGCGTTAAATCCTGCAAATGCGGAACCATTGTTGCCGCCTGCGGATGAATACGCGTAAAGGACCTCTGACAATCCATGGGCTCCCGGATTATTCAGGCTGTCATGGGTGGACGGAAGCAGCGTGGCGATACCGCTGCCCACCAGGATGGCCACAGGGGTTGCCAGGCAGACCAGCACAGCCATCTTCATCTCAAAGGGTTCTATCTTTTTGCACAGGTACTCCGGCGTACGCCCCACCATCAGTCCCGCTATAAACACTGTAAGGATGGCAAACCCCAGCATACCGTAGAGCCCGCAGCCCGTACCGCCGAATACCACCTCTCCCAGCTGCATCAGCAGCATAGGAACAAGTCCGCCAAACGGCGTGTAGCTGTCGTGCATGGAATTGACCGAGCCGTTGGAAGCAGCCGTGGTAAATACAGCCCATGTCCCGGATGTGGCTATGCCAAATCTGGTTTCCTTACCTTCCATATTACCGCCTGCCTGTCCCTCAGTCCCCATATAGACCGCGCCGTCCTGGGCTATCTGGGGGGTGCCGGCCTGTTCACTGCAGCCCACAATGGCCAGCGCTGCCGCCAGCATGATGAACATGGCCAGGAACACCGCCACGCCCTGTCTCTTGTCCTTCACATTCCTGCCAAAGGTAAAGCACAGGCCCGCCGGTATGAGAAGCAGGGAAATCATTTCAAATAAGTTGGATAACGGAGTGGGGTTCTCAAAGGGGTGCGCCGAGTTGTTGCCCCAGAAACCGCCGCCGTTGGTTCCCAGCTGCTTAATGGCAATCTGGCTGGCAGCCGGTCCCAGAGGAACGACTCCCTTTGTGACCTCTGCGGCGGTACCGTCCTCCTGTTCCACCACCACCGGTTCCACCAGCTGTACCTCATCGTACTGCTTAAAGGTCTGCGGAACACCCTGGGAGGCAATGGCAAGAGATACCACCACTGACAGCGGAATCAGTATGTAAAGGACTGTCCTTGTCATGTCGGTGTAGAAGTTTCCCAGTCCCCTCTCCTTCACGCGGACGAATCCGCGGATCAATGCGAACAACACCACAATTCCCACAGCGGCAGACACGAAATTCTGGAAATTCAGCCCGATCATCTGGCTGAAATAGCTCAGACTGGACTCTCCTGAATAGGCCTGCCAGTTTGTGTTGGTGGTGAAGCTGGCGGCCGTATTAAAACCCAGATGCCAGCTCATTTTGCCCATTCCCTGGGGATTAAGGGGAAGCAGGTTTTGAAAGCACAGAATGGCCCAGAGCACCGCCAGGCTCATCACGCTGAATACGGCTGTGCACACGGAATATTTCTTCCAGTCCATCTCCTCCTCTTTATCAATCCTCAGGACCCTGTAAATCAGGTTTTCCACAGGCAGCAGAAGCCTTGACAAAAACACCCGCTCCCCGTTCATCACCTTTCCCATATAGGACCCAAGGGGTATTGCTAACACTACCAGTATGACACAGTAAATTATCATCTGCAACGCCACATTCATCATTGTTTATCACCTCTCAATAAAATGATTACCAGGTAAGCCAGTATAATAACCGCGGTTATTCCTATGATACCTAACAGTAATGCCATGGATGATTCCTCCTCTTTTCAAGATAGGGGTATGGTATCACAGATGGTGATAAAGATTCCATATGGGAGCTGGCTGCTTTGTATAAATATAATGTTAATATAAGAGAAATACGGTCCATCCTCTGTCGCAAAAACATAATGCGGCTGCATCCATGTATGCGATTTACATGGATGCAGCCGCAGCTTATCACAATATTTTTTATTCCATTATTCCCAAAATACCGACATGAGCTCCCTGACAGCCCTCTCACTGTCCACCTCCACCGCAAAACGCACGTATTCCGCCTGGAAAGGGTGCTCCCTCAAATCCGTCACAATCATTCCCCTGCAATAGGTGCCGCCGCACTCCACCCTGGCCTTCCTGCTCTCGGTACGGACCAGGCTGGGTATCACGGCGCACATAACAGCCAGGGGATCATGGAGAGGGCAGTCACCCATGCAGTAGTTCTGGGTCTGGTTTCCCCTGAGATAATGAACCATGGCCTGCCTCATATAATCCACTGCCGGACGGCAGGCCGGCTTGCAGCAGCCCGACAGCCAGTCCAGATGCTCCATTTTAAGCCTTGTCCTCATGGTGACATCCAGTCCCACTACCGTGATATCCATACCGGAGGTAAACACCTGGTCGCAGGCCTGGGGATCGCAGGCCACATTGGCCTCGGCCACAGGAGATACATTTCCGCGCATGGTCAGGGTACCGCCCATCATCACAAGGCCCTTTACCTTATGCACAAACCCCGGATATTCCCTAATGGTGCGGGCTATATTGGTCAGAGGGCCAAGGGTGATGACCACAAGCTCTCCCTCATACTGCTCAGCCAGATCCATGTGGAACCGGCTCACGTCCACGTCTCTTGTACTGCGGCGGCTGGGAGGTAATTCCACATTGCCCAGCCCGTTTTTGCCGTGTATAAAGGCAACCCGGCCGTCCCATTCCCGGCAGGATGGCTTCTCCGCCCCCACTGCCACCGGTATATCGGGCGCTTCTGCCAGGTCCAGTATCTTCATGGTATTCTCCGCTGCCAGCCATGCCTCTACATTGCCGCACACCGCAGATATGCCCACTATCTCTATCTCAGGATTAAAAAGCGCGTATAATAGGGCGATGGAATCATCCACACCTGTATCCACATCCAGTAAAACCTTCATCTGCCTCTCCTCTTTCATTATGTCATGCGGTATATCCCGGCGCCAGTATCCTGTCTGCTGTCCCGGCTTCCTCTGCCGCCTCTGCTGCCTCAGCCGCCAGTTCCAAGGCGCACCGGATCATACTGTCCAGGCTCTGCTCCCGTTCCTCGTTGGTAAGAGCCCTGTCATGGTGGATGCTGCTCCCCACAGTCACCATGCTGAGCGCTCTCCTGCCTGCTCTTGCCGCTGTGCAGTAGAGGGACAGTGTCTCCATTTCCTGGACCAGAACCCCCATTTTTTCCCACTGTCCTTTTTCTCCCTGACAGTCCTCATAAAACACATCCGAACTGTATACATTCCCTGCCCGGAAGGGGGTATGGCTGTTTCTGGCATGGGCCGCAGCGGCCTCCAGAAGGCCGAAATCCGCTATGGGTGCAAAGGTTCCCGGCAGATGGTACTGGGAGGGAAAGTTAGAGTTGGTACAGCAGCCCATGGCCAGCACCAAATCCCCCACCTCCACATTGCGGTGAATCGCGCCTGCGGTCCCCACCCGGATGATTGTGTCCACATCATAATTGTGATAGAGCTCGTACGCATAGATACCCATAGAGGGAATGCCCATGCCGCTGCCCTGGACCGATAGTTTCTTACCCTTATAATATCCTGTATATCCATTCATGCCCCTTACCCGGTTGTAGCAGAATACGTCGGTCAGATAGGTCTCTGCAATGTATTTTGCGCGCAAAGGGTCACCCGGCATCAGGACAGCCTTGCCAATCTGTCCTGGTCCCGCTTCATTATGGAATGTTTTCATATTTGATTACTCCGATTTCTTTATTATATTCCTGTCATTCTTTCTTCGTATGCTCAGCTCATGCTGCTCGGAACCAAAGAACAGCTTTTGGGACAGGACAGGTGTATCATACTCGGAATAGAGCACCTCCTCCAGAATCAGGATTGGGTCTCCCTCCTGCATGTTCAGTATATTTGCCAGACGCTCCCTGGCCTGTCCCAGCCGGATTTTGGCATCGCTGTACAGGCCGCCTTCGGACAGCAGCCCGGTATAATACTGGTAAACGGTATCCGGATTCTCCAGGTCCACATCGCTGTTGTCAAGTACCTCATGGGGCATATACACCATGGCAAAGCCGGCCGGCGTATCACCGCAGTAATAGGTTATGTCAATGACCGCCACCACGCTGGAGGGCCGCAGTTTAAGCACCTGCTGGTGCTTTTGGGTGGCCGGCTGGAACCCTATGGCGGTCACCACCTTATCAATGGGCCTGCTGCAGAAATCCACAATGGGATTTCCCACCTTCTCCAGCCCGCTTTTGCTCATATCCTGGTTGGAAAGCACAATGTTGCCCTTTCCCTGATGGTTTATGATTAAACCATCCTCCTGAAGAAGCAGCATGGCCTGCCGCAATGTGCCTCTGCTGACTGCAAGCTGTTCTGCCAGGATGTTCTCTCCCGGCAGCTTATCCCCAGCCTTATACTTTCCCTCTTTCAGCCACTGGCTGATGGTCTCATAGGCAGTCACATACAACGGTATCTTTACATTCTTCTCATTTATCACATTGTCCTTCACAGGTCTGCTTGCTCCTTTCGCGCGCCCGGCGGGCAGTCCTCACTATAGCTCACTATAGATTAGTATAGAACTAATCCACCAATTTGCCAAGTGCCTCCGGACCTTTCACCCTCTTTCCCACAAACAGCAGTACCAGCAGCGTCACCCCATAGGGCAGCATCTGGACAAACTGGGACGGGACAGACGCATCCGTCAGATAGAATCTGGCTGCCTGGGCCACCGCAAATATCATTCCGGCTCCCATGGAGCCCAGGGGCTGCCATCCGCCGAAAATGTTGGCTGCCAGTCCCATAAAGCCCCTGCCTGCCGTCATATCCGCCACAAACAGGTTGTTCTGGGAAATGGACAGGTAGGAACCTGCCAGCCCCGCAATGCTTCCTGCGGCTATCATGGCAATGTAACGGTAACGGTTCACCTGCACACCGGCAGTCTGAACCGCGTAGGGCTGGTCTCCGATGGCCCGGTACCTGAGTCCGAACTTGGTCTTATAAAACACAATCCACACCGCAGCCACAATAAGGAACATGGCGTAGAGATAGGGAGACTGGTCTTTAAACAAGGCCCCGATTACCGGAATACCGGAAAGGCCGGGTATGGTCAGATTGGAAATGGAGGGAACGGATTCCGACATTCCTTCTGTCTGCCAGATTGCCTTTAACATCACGGCCGTGATACCGCTGGCAAAAAGATTGATGCCCACGCCTACCACTGACTGGTGGGCCTTCCATTTCAGGCAGAAAAGGGCATAAAACCAGCCAATCATACCGCCCAGGACCACGGACAGAAGCACCCCGGCCATGGCTGATCCGGCTGCATAGGAACCGGCTGCCCCGGCAAACGCGCCGATGAGCATGATTCCCTCCACACCCAGGAGGATGATGCCCCCGCGCTCAGCGATGGTGCCGCACAGGGCCCCCAATATAATGGGCACTGAAAGCTGAAGGGTAAGTCCGATAAAATTATTAATCATATCCATATGTCATCCTCTCTTTCTGCTCCACTTAATCAGTTCCGGAGCCGCTACCAGGAGTATCACCAGACTCTGTATTACCGTCACCATGTTGGTGCTTACCATGGTCTCACGGCTCATTCGCAGCGACCCCATATCCATGATTCCGAAAAGCAATGCGGTCAAAAGCACACCGGCCGGATGATTCCTTCCCAATATGGCCACGGCGATTCCCGTAAATCCGAAGGATGGGGAAAAACCCTCTATAAAGCGGTGGTATTTTCCAAACACCTCTGTAATGCCCGCCAGGGCCGCGATTCCGCCGCTGATGGTCATGGACATAATCAGAAACATGTTGACACGGATTCCGGCTGTTCCGGAGGCAGAGGGATTGGCTCCCACTGCCCTCAGCTGGTATCCCACCGATGTCTTCCACAGGAATATGTACATGGCTGCCGCCACAAAGAGCAGCAGGAACAGTGCATAGGTGAGCTGGGTCCTGGGCACCAGCTTTCCGAACCAGATTCCCTCGGCTATAAGCTCTGTCTGGGCCGTGGAACCCTCTGTCTTAAAGGGCCCGTTTACCAGATAGGATGTAAAAAGAGTACAGATATAGTTCAGCATAATGGCCACGATTACTTCATTGGTGCTGAATCTGGCCTTAAAAATGCCGGGAACGCTGCCCACAAGCATACCCGCCGCGATTCCGGCCAGGATGCTGATTACAAGCAGCAGGGGAGCAGGGAGCGCGCTAAAGTAAAGGGCGGTGATGACGCTGGCCATGGCTCCTGCGTGAAGCTGGCCCTCTGCGCCGATATTCAACATACCGCACCTGGAACCCATGGCCACGGCCAGGCCTGTAAAGGCCAGCGGAATGCTCTTGCTGATTGTATTGGCCAGGGACTGCGGTGTGCCCAGAGCTCCCTGAATCAGGGAACCGTAGGCTTTAACAGGGGATTCCCCTGCCAGGAGGATAAAAAGGGCTCCTATCAGAAGCGCAAGCCCTATGGATGCCAGGGATTTGCCTATTTCCGCTGTGTGCCTGCCGCCGCGGATTTTTCCAACGGTCCGGGCTTTCTCACCTGTCCGGTCGCCTCCGTCTGCCTGGGCGTTCTTATTGCTGTTCCATTTCATGAGCCCGCACCTCCTGTTTTTTTCCTGCCATGAACAGTCCGATTTCTTCCTTTGTATACTCCCCGTTGTCAAACTGGGCGCTGACCTCTCCCTCGTAGAATACAGCGATGCGGTCGCTCAGGTTCATGACCTCTGAAAGCTCTGCCGATATAAGCAGGATGGCCTTTCCCTGCTCCTTTAACTGAAGAAGTGTCTTATGCACCCTCTCAATAGCTCCGATATCCAGACCTCTCACAGGCTGGGCCACCACCACCAGCCCGGGATCATGGCTGATTTCCCTTCCCAGTATCACCTTCTGCTGGTTGCCGCCTGAAAGCTGTCCTATCTCCTGGTCCACACCGGCCACCTTGATTTCAAACTCCTCAACCTGTTTCTCTGCATCCTGTCTCAGCCTCTCATAATCAATGAAACCCTTCCTGCAATACTCCGGCGTTTCCTGATAGCCCAGCAGGAAATTCTCTGTAATGGAAAAGCTGGGAATCATGGCATTCTTATGGCGGTCCGATGGGATGTATCCCAGGCCCATGGCCTTCCTGTCCTTGACAGCCATGTTCTGGACCGGAATTCCATTTATAAAAATTTCGCCTTCCCTGACCCTGCGGTTTCCCACGATCATTTCCTCCAGCTCCTGCTGCCCGTTGCCATCCACCCCGGCAATACCCAGGATTTCTCCGGCACGGACCTTCAGACTGACGGTTTCCCCGGCCCTCTCATGAAGGCGCACACCTTTCAGCTCCAGAACGGCCTGGCCGGTCTTCTGTCCCCTCTTTGCCACGATATTCTCCACCTGCCTGCCCACCATCTGGGTGGCCAGCTCCTTCTCATTGGTGGAGCTGGTGTCGCACCGGAACACCACCTTTCCCTTCCTGATGACTGTAATGCGGTCAGACAGGGACATGGTCTCATTCAGCTTATGGGTGATGAATATGATGGTCTTGCCGTTTTCCTTTAGCTGGCGAAGAATCTTAAACAGCTCGTCCACCTCCTGGGGCGTGAGAACCGCGGTGGGCTCATCCAGGATAATGATGTCCGCTCCGCGGTACAGGGTCTTAAGTATCTCCACCCTCTGCTTCATGCCCACGGACAGGTTCACCACCTTCTCCTGAAGGTCAATCCTGAATCCGAACCGTTCCACCAGCTCCTCCACCTTTTTCCGGCTTTCCTTCCGGTTGAGGAACAATCCTCCGGATTCCTTTCCCAAAATAATGTTTTCAAGAACCGTCAGCTGATTCACCAGCATAAAATGCTGATGAACCATTCCGATTCCCAGGGCATAGGCATCGTTGGGATTGGCTATGGCGGCCTTTTTTTCATTGATGAATATCTCTCCCGCATCCGGATGGTACAGCCCGAAGAGAATGTTCATCAGAGTGCTCTTACCAGTTCCGTTCTCACCCAGAAGGCAGTGGATTTCCTGCTGTCCCACGATGAGATCAATCCCGTCATTGGCGCGTACCGGCCCAAAACATTTGACGATTCCAATCATTCTGATTGCGTCCATATCTTCCTCCTCTATTTATCCGGCCTATCTTAATTAAGCTCAGAGGGAACCTGAATCTCTCCTGATATAATTTTCTGCTTCAGCTCGTCCAGTCTGGCCAGGATATCATCGGAAACCTTGATATTGCTTCCCTCCACCGTCACATCCACGCCTCCGTCGCTAAGGCCCAGCATCTGGTTCTCCCCTGTGTAGGTATCCTCCACAATGCTGGCAATGGCGTGGTATGCGCAGGAATCCAGCTTTTTAAGCATACTGGCCATAATATAGTCCGGAGCGATGCTGTTCTGGTTTAAGTTCACGCCGATGGCAGCAAAGCCTTTTTCCTCGGCGGCCTGGAACATGCCCATTCCCGAAGCACCCGCTGCATGGAAGATTACGTCGGCTCCCTTTTCCACAAAGGTGTTGGCAATGGTCTTGGCAGTAGTGGGGTCATTGAAGCCGCCCGCGTAATCTACAAGCACCTTCATTTCCGGTTCAATATACTCAGCCCCTGCCTTGTATCCTGCTGCAAAGCGGTTGATAAGGGGATTATCCACACCGCCGATGAATCCGATGGTCTTTCCGTCTCCCAGCTTGTCATCTGTCTTTTCCTGCTTTGCCAGGGCTGCCAGGGCGCCTGCCAGAAACGCTCCCTCCTGCTCCTTACAGGAATAGGAAGCTACATTTGGAAGATCAGAGGTGGCATCCAACAAGGCGAACCGCTGTTCCGGATACGTGGAAGCCACATTGGTCAGGGCATCCACCTGCTCTGCCCCCACACAGATAATTAAATCATAGTCCCCGGACGCAGCCATCTCATCCTGGATGATTTCCTCATCTGACACGGACTTTGGCTCCACCTCGTCGTAAGTGATTCCGTAATCAGCAGCAGCCTTTTTAACACCCTCCAGGGCCAGGTCGTTAAAGGAATTGCCTCCCAGTCCCGCCTCTGTGAAAATGATTCCTATGTGTGCTCCTCCCCCGGAACCAGTACCGGCCCCATCTGCGGCTTCCCGGGAAGTCTGCCCGCTTCCTGCGTCTGGTTTCGGTGCAGATGAACCGCATCCCATCACTGCACTGCCTGCAATGCCAACTGCCGCACATAATGCTGCCCACTGTCTGATTCTTTTCTTCATCATATTCCCCTCCGTTTTATACCTATTTTATTATAGTGTGTATATGTTACTTAACTTGTTTAACAAGTTATCTAAAATGTAGCATAATCTATTATATTTGTAAATCCCAATTTTACATTCACCCATAGAATCGTTAAATCTTGCTAAATACAGGCAAACTTTTCTGTGCAATTTTACATCTGTTTTCCCTTAAATTTACAATATATTGGAGTGATTGAGATACCCGGATCACAGCCTGGCCAAAAGGACAAAAAAAGCCGGATGGTTTTCATTATCTGAAAGCCATCCGGCTCCGGCCTGTAACGATACTCAGGATTCCCATATGGGAAGCAGGCCCGGTATCCTGTACGCCACCTCTTTTATTCCACTAAAAAACAAGTACCGATTCAGATTTCTCCTCCTCGATACCTGTTTTTTGTTTTTCTGCTCTCTTTACTCTGTTCTTTTGGATTTCCTTTACTTATACGGTCTGTTTATTTTCACCTTTCATTATCAAGTACATTTTAATGATACTTTCTCGTCATATCATTATAAATGTTCCCGTTCCTTGATCATCTACTCGGTATTTGAAAATATAACGGAACTCGTATTGTATCAGTTTCCTTTTGAACATTTCATCAGGCAGATTCCTTATTCTCTGTTTTCTATAATAATCATTTGATTATATGGAAAACGAAAAATCACTTTCCGGTGGTCTGTACCTCCTTTTTTAGATTTCGTTCTTTTTGATAGTTTTAGTATACTCAAAAGGAGGTTATTTGTCAATACTTTTTTATTAATATTTAAATTTTAATAGTCTTTTTCGTATATACTGTATAAATTTTCAGTTTTTTCATGACAATCAGACAAATCTGCACACTACCCTTTTTGCAGCAGCTTCTATTCTCCCACTACCCTTATTCTCCTACTACCCTGTATGTCTCCTCCACAATGCGCTCCATGGCGTTGAGTATGTTCTCATAGCCGGTACAGCGGCAGAGATGCCCGGATATCAGCTTTTTCAGCTCCTCCCGGTTGTACTTCTTTCCTGTGCCCACAATCTCCACGGCCGACATAATAAGACCGGGGGTGCAGAATCCGCACTGCACGGCCGCCTCTTCTATGAAGGCTTTCTGGATGGGACTCAGTTCACCGTTGGGACCCTTTAAGCCCTCCACGGTCATGATACTTTTGCCGTCCGCCCACATGGACAGATAGATGCAGGAATCAATGGCCTCTCCATTTACAAGGACCGTACAGGCCCCGCACTCCCCAACCTCACAACCCTTTTTTACGGATGTGAAGCCCAGGCGGCGAAGGGTATCCAGAAGAGATTCCCTGTCATCCACAGCAGTCTCCTGTTCCTTCCCGTTAATTTTCAGCTTGATTACTTTAAGCATCTGCCTTACCTCCTGCCAGTGTGATGGATGTTTTAAGAGCGCGCCTGGCCAGCTCCCCGATGAGCTGCAGGCGGAATTCCCGGCTGGCCCTCCAGGATGTGCGGGGATTTACCTGGGACAGGGCTTTATCTGCAAACAGGTCATATATGGTGGCATCTGACACCCGTTTTCCGCGAAGGGCTTCCTCCGCCTCGTAACAGCGCACCGGAGTGGGGGCCGCCACGCCGTAAGCCAGACGTACGTCTTCCAGCACTGTTTTATCAGGCGACAGCTTTACCCTCACCGCACATCCCAGTGTTGCAATTTCCATGGCCCTGCGTTTTCCGTATTTAATATAATGGCCTTCCCATCCCTCATAGTTTTCCCTGGTAATCTTAAATGCCGTGCAGACCTCATTCTGCTTCCTGACCGTACGTCCGGGGCCTGTATAGAATTCTGTAACCGGCACTTCCCGTACTCCCTCCGGCCCTTTTAACACCACTGCAGCATTCAGGGCGCACATGGTGGAGGCAGAATCCGCAGAGGTGGCCCCATTGCAGATATTCCCTCCGATGGTGGCCGTATTTCTCACCTGAGGTCCTCCCACCTGGTCCACTGCCTCCCCCAGCATGCTGAGGTGTTTCTTTATAATGGGGTCATTGGTTATATGGGAAAAGGAAGTTGCAGGCCGGATGATGATGGTCCCGTCCTCCTCCAGGCTGACGCCTTTTAACTCCGGGATATTGTGGATGGATACCAGACCCCTGCCTGCATCCTTTCCCTCCCTGACGCGTATGAGCACATCCGTCCCCCCGCTGATGACCTGGGACTGAGGGTCCGCGGTGAGGGCGGCAATGGCGTCCTCCACCGAATCTGCTTCGTAAAATGACTTTATATCAAACATGATGACTCTCCTTTATACTTACCTGACCTGCTGTTTTACATCAGCCATTACAGCTCTATATCAAACCCTTTGCCTGAAATGCCTCTATGAGCCTCTGTGGCGTCATGGGTATGGTATCCATGGCAACGCCTGTGGCATGGAGCACTGCATTGCGCAGGGCCGGCGCCACCGGGATGGCCGGCGGTTCTCCCAGGGATTTATTTCCGTAAGGGCCCGTGGGGTCCTCAAGCTGGATAAACTTCACATGAAGGTCCGGCGTATCCATGGCTGTGGGAATCTTATAATCCAGCAGATTATCATTGAGAGGCCTGCCGGCGTCATTATATAAGAATTCCTCGGACAGGCCGTATCCCAGGCCCATGGACATGCCGCCGTGCACCTGCGCCTCTGCCAGCTCAGGGTTGATCAGCATTCCGGAGTCATGGACATTTACAATGTCCTTTACCGTCACTTGTCCCAGGGGCATATCCACTTCCACCTCCACAAAACAGCAGCCGGAGGAAAATGAATTGTCCCTGCACTGGTTGGTGACCTCCGCAGTGATGTGCTCAGAGCGCTCCAGAGAGTAAAAGGCGGTAAGAGCCAGGGTTTCCATGTCAAGAAGCTCTTTTCCCGTGGCCTTCTCCACGATGTGATCGTGAGCCACGTCCATCTCTTCTGTCGGGCGGCCTCCCAGCATAAAGCCGGCATAATCCAGAATCCTGGCCTTCAGCTGCTGCGCGCATTTCTTGACAGCCATACCGGTCACATAGGTCTGGCGGGATGCATACGCCCCTGTGTCAAATGGGGCTGTATCCGTATCCTGTGTGGATACAATATACACTTTTTCCAGGGAAATGCCGGTTGTCTCAGCTGCCATCTGGCTGAATGCAGTGTCAGCGCCCTGTCCTATTTCCGTGGCTCCCAGCTGAAGCTGCATGGAGCCGTCCTGATTCAGTATCATCCTGGCGGAGGCAGTCTCCAGTGAAATGGGATATACCCCTGTCTTATAACAGAAGATAGCCATTCCCACTCCCCTTCTCACAGGGCCTGTCTGGTTGGCATAAGCCCTGCGCTTCTCCTCCCATCCAATGTACTTCGCCCCTTCCTCCATACACTTCTTAAGGCCGTAGGAATGGAAGGTAATGCCGTTGGCAGGGTCTACGAATCCCTCTCCCATGCAGTTTTCCATGCGGAAAGCCAGGGGGTCTGCGCCGATTGCCCGGCACACATCGTCCGTAAGGCATTCCGATAAAAAGGCTGCCTGGGGAATACCGTATCCCCTCATGGCTCCCGCAGTGGCAGTGGAGGTCCATACCGTGTAGCAGTCAATCTCAGCCCCCAGCCGGTCCTGGTAAATATCCTTGAATACATTGCCGCAGTTGGCGCAGATTGCGTGGCCGTGGGACGCATAACCGCCGTTGTTGGCATAGGCTTCCAGCTTCCTGGCAAGCATTTTTCCGTCTTTTGTGGCCAGGGCCCTGCATTTCCCGTCAATGGCATGGCGGGTCCTGGTGCCGTAAATGGTTTCCTCCCTGCTGATTTCCAGGCGGACCGGACGCCCTCCCACCACGGTGGTCAGATAGGCATTTAAAGGCTCATAGAGCACATCCTGTTTGTTGCCGAAGCCGCCGCCGATGTAGGGTTTGATGACCCTTATCTTTCCAACCGGCAGTCCCAATGCCTGGGAAATGACGCGGCGCACAATATGGGGAATCTGCGTGGAGGACGTGACTGTTATCTTGCCCCCCGGCTCCTGATAAGCCCAGGATACCGGCAGTTCAATATGGCAGTGGGAAATACGCGGGGTATGGTACTCCCGTTCCAGGACCACCAGATTCTCCTTTCCGTACTTCTCCTCAGCCTCCCTGAGCCCTTCCTCAAAGGTAAAATCCTCTGGCCCCATGGTGAGATGGGAATGGACGATTACATTGTCCTTTCTCAGATCAGGGTGGAGAGGCGTGGCATCCTCTGCCATGGACTGTTCCACTGTGACCATTGGTTTGTATTCCTCATATTCCACCTTTATGAGACGGGCCGCCTGCTGGCAGGCCACATCATCCGAGGCAATAACGGCAGCAATGTCATCCCCATAGAGCCTGACGCGCCGGTTCAGAAGCTTTCTGTCCCCGATATCCTGGTGGGCGGCCTCCACACTCCACGGATGTCCGGCTGTGGGAAACTGGTAATCCGGCACATCAAAACAGGTGACGATTTTCACAACGCCCGGCACCTTAAGGGCGTCCTCAAGGTCAAACCTCTTAACAAGCCCATTGGCAATGGTGGAATGGACCACCCTGGCGCACAGGCAGTCCCTTGGTTCCAGATCCGATGTGTACTTTGCCTCTCCTGTGACTTTTGCGTAAGCGTCAACACGGGTAACGCTTTTACCTACTATATTATTCATGATAAATCCGTCCTCTTTTCCATTTTCCTGCCTCTTTAGAGGGCCAGCTTCCATATAGCTATCAATATAGAAAATACAGCAATGCCTTTTTTCAGAAGAATCTGATTGATTTTAACCGCATTCCTGCTTCCGTATACAACTCCTATGCCGTGGAACACAAGGGCCGCCGCCATAACAGGCAGAAGATCCTTGACGGAGCACTGCATCATGTATCCGATACAGGCAGGTATGCCGATGAACACAGAGTTAAAGAGGGCCACTCCCACCGCGGTCCTGATGCCGATTCCCAGAACCACCAAAAGGGGCATGACCAGCACCGGTCCCCCGGCGCCTGACAGGGAGCACACGGCTCCTGTGACAAATCCCAGAATCAGTGTGGCTGCCAGGTGATCTGAGATGACATATGCCCTGCCGCCCTCCTCCTGGCTCTTATCCTTGCGGAGCAGGATGGAAATACCGGAGAGAAGGACCACCACGTACAGGATAACCTTTACCGTGGATTCCGGAATGATGAGATTTAATTTCACTCCCAGGACAGCGCCTGCAAGGCTTCCCAGACTGAGGCGGATGCCGAATGGGATATCCAGGTTTCCCGCCTTGTTATAATTGACGGATCCCAGGGCCCCCGACACAATGAATGCCGCAAAGCTCAGCGCCAGCCCCTCCGTCACCCCCATTCCCAGAGGACCTGTATACACGATGGGAAGCAGAAAGCCTGCCACCCCCGTAAGTCCTACAAACGCGCCAACTACCAGGTTCGCTGCCATAACAATCATCCAGAACACCATGAACCAGTTTTCCTCCTTGCTATATCTTTATAGAATCATTTAAAATGTATCTGCATTTTCTTCCATATACTTCCGGGATTCGTACATAATACGCTCCTCGTCCAGAGACAGGACCTCCCTGTTCTTCATGAGAATCCGGCCTCCCACTATCATATCCTCCACATCGCCTGCATTTACACATTCAAACAGTGTGTGAATCTTGTTTCCGGTGGGGCACAGATGGGGCTGGTCCATGTTAATGCTGATGATATCCGCCTTGTATCCGGCTTCCAGACGGCCCAGGCTTCCTTCCTCGTTAAGGGCTGCGGCCCCGCCTTCCAGCACAATCTTTAAAATGGTCTCAGCCGGCATCACCTTGGGATTTCCGTTGGGAACACCGTGGTATATATTCATGACAGAGCGGAATATCTTCATCTCATTCCAGAGGCTTAAGCCGCCGTGGGCCGCTCCGTCCGAGCCCAGGCCCACCGGAATTCCCATTTCCAGAAGCTGCGGCGTATCCGGCACTGCCTTGCCGCAGTTGCTGAAGGGACAGTGGCAGGTCTTTACGCCCCGCTCCATCACCAGGGATTTTTCCTGCTCGGAAAGTATCAGGCTGTGAGCGCCCAGGAAATTGCTTCCCAGCACATGCATTTTCTCCAGATACTCATAGGGCCGCATTCCCTCCCGGTCCACGATACCGTTGATTTCCCCCATGTACTCGTTCATATGGGCCTGAAGCATGGTGCCCCGCTCCCTGGCCCGCATAGCTTCCAGCTCCACAAGACGGCTGGAACAGGAATTCAGGGCCCGGAGAGAATAATACACCTTAAGGTTTCCCTTTCCGTGGAACCTGTCATAGAGGGAATCCGTACGCTTTAACGCTTCCTCCGCGTCCATGGCTATGGACTCCGGCAGCCCCTCCTCATCCATGGTGGAATAGGACAGTGCGCCGCGAAGGCCGCTTTCCTCGTAGACAGAAGCCGCTGTCTCCATATGGTAGCTGCCCGCGTCGATGAATCCTGCCGTACCGCATTTTATCATCTCCAGGGCGGCTGCCTGGGCGCAGAGACGCATTTTATCCGGAGTCAGCGTGCTCTCAAAGGGAAGCATGATTCTGGTCCAGATTATGGGCTTTGCATCCAGCACCAGCCCTTTTAGCAGCTGCTGTCCCGTGTGCATATGGCTGTCAATAAGGCCGGGCATAAACAGCTTTCCTTTTCCGTTTATTGTCTCAACGGCCTGATATTTTTTCCACAGCTCCTTACCGGTCTCCAGAATCCTTCCCCCGGAAACCGCCATATCCACATGTTCCTCCAATTGGTCATACTTTATCAACAGGGAACCATCTTTTATTAACAAATCACATGTCTGCATCTTATCTTCTCCTTTTTCAATCGGACGGCCTGTCAGATATCTCACTCCCCGCCGTCATCTCTTCACGCTATCAGATAACGCCTGCCAGGCTGAGAAGCATCTGGTCCCAGAGGCAGGAGCCAAGAAAGGTTCCTGTCATAACGAAAATCCCCACTATCAGTATCTTCCAGCCCTGGCTGATGAACGTCTTTAACTGGTCGCTGATGGCCAGGCCCGCAAACGCTCCAACCATGGTAAAGGGGGCCGTGAAATTAATGTTGGAGGCTGCCTGTATCACAAAATCCCTTACCGGTGAAATAGGGGACGCGGAAAGCAGCCCTATGATGGAGCAGTAAGCCACGATGGGAAGCTTCAGCGGAAGCACCTTAGTGAGTACCACCGCTGCCATGGATATCACAATAAGTACTGCCAGTCCGGGAATGGAATCCGTGATTCCCACCCCGTAGCCAATCAGATTGGCAAGACCGGTTCCGCATGCCGCCAATACAAACAACACAAGCCATTCTATGTATCTCATACCGTCTCCTCCTTAATATCCCTGCCCTCTTTGTTCTTTAAAGCAAACCGTCCCAGTTTTGGTTCCAGAATCGTATATAATTTGTCCGTCATGGGTATGGCGATAAACATGGTAATATACATGCCCGTGATTCCGGCAATGGTTTCACCCACGCTGGCCATGGCTGAAATGGTATCGGTCCATTCCGGATAAATAGCGCACAGGCTGGCGCTTGAGCTTGCCATCATGATTCCCGCTCCTACGCCGGAACCAAGTCCCAGAGCCTGGGGATGGAACCATCCTGTCATTCCCACCACAGATGCCATGAGACCGAAGTAGATGGTACCTACCATACCGCCTACGATGTAGATGGAAAGGCTTCCTCTGGCCTCTGCCGAGTCAGGTCCGTAGATGTTGTTAATCAGCGCCATGTGGTACTCCCTGTTAATGGAATGACAGGAACCGATGGCCTCCCGTTTCATGCCCAGCAGGATTGCAACAGGCAGTGCCAGGAGCGGCCCCAAAAGATTTCCAAAACCATGAAGCAGAAGGACCGGACCGGACTGAAGAATGGTGTCGATGTTTGCCCCTGCCGTAATCCCCAGTTTGGCGATAAAGGGACATATACCCACCACCACCAGTTTGGAAGCCGCCTTCACATGCCTGTTATCCACGATTTTAAGCACCTGCGGCCCGCTTAATACCCCCAGAATAATTGCATAGAAAATCGGGAACAGGATAAACATTCCTTTCCCCACCGGAATCTTAATCTGGCCGATATTATCCGCTATGAGGATGAATCCAAATGCCAGGGCGTAAATCTTCCATTCCAGTGCAAACCGTTCCTTAAGGGAACCATACACATATGTTTCTTTTTTGCCGCTCATAAGAGCCCCTCCTTTCCAGCCGGCCATATTTTATTTATTTTCACCCCGGCCGGCTGTTACAATCACCTTGTATTGAATATTTTAGACAAATTACCAAGATTAAAAAAGGACAAATGAGCACTTTTAACAAGAAAATACATTGATTTTAAGAAATATAAAATGATATACTTATAATAAATGACTGAATAAAGCGGGGAATACAAATGACACTGACAGAATTGGAAGCGGCCGCGCCCGCCCTGAAAGAATATACAAAGAACATGCCCGAGGACATCCGCAGCCGCTGCACCGTAAGGACCCATGCGGCGGGCTCCATCATTCACCAGAAAAATATGGAATTAGGGTATTTCGGAATTGTTGCAAAAGGTGAAAACCGGGTCATCAATGAATTTGAAAATGGAAATGTCTATATGATTGAGAGCAATAAAGCCATTGACTTTATCGGGGAGGTCACCATTCTGGCCGGAATGAGCCACACCTCGGTGACCATCGAGGCCGTGACCGACAACGTGGTGGCCTACATAAGCCGCAGGGATGCCGAGCGCTGGCTGGCATCCGACATAAACATACTGAACCTGGCTGCCCGCCACACTGCCTTCAAGCTTTACCGTTCCTCTTATAATAACGGGGCCAAGCTGTTCTACCCGCCCTCCTATCTTCTGTTGGATTATATGGTAAAGTACGGACGCCAAAACGGCATGGAATCCTCCCGCGGCATTGGGTCGTCCCGAGGCATGGGGACATCCCGCACCCCGGTATCCGTCACTGTGCTGCGCACCCGGCAGATGCTGCAGGAAGAAATCGGCGTCAACGTAAAAACCCTGAACCGTACCATACGCCAGCTAAAGGAGGAGGGATTCTTTTCCATATGCAAGGGGAAGATAACCTTTACCAGGGAGCAGTATGAGAAGGCCATAGAGTGGCTGGAGGCGGAAAAGGATAAATAGAAAAAGAATCCATAAGAAACAGGATTTTCCCGCCATATAATCCCAGGAAATCAACCAATGTTTCTCTTACTCTTTCTGATATAATGGCAATATTCTAACTAATTTCAGGAGAATTGCCTTATGAATCAGACATCAGCCTTATCCCCGGTAACAGAAGACTACGGCGCTGCCCAGATACAGATACTGGAGGGGTTGGAAGCAGTGCGCAAGCGCCCCAGCATGTACATCGGCAGCACGTCCTCACAGGGGCTTCACCACATGGTATATGAAATCGTGGACAATGCCGTGGATGAAGCCCTGGCAGGCCACTGCACCCTGATTCAGGTATACCTGAACCCGGACGGTTCTGTAACGGTCCGAGACAACGGCAGGGGGATTCCGGCGGGCATCCAGACAAAAACAGGACTGTCCGCCATCCAGGTGGTATTTACAGTTCTCCATGCCGGCGGAAAATTCGACGACAGCAACTATAAGGTTTCAGGAGGCCTTCACGGTGTGGGGGCTTCTGTAGTCAATGCGCTGTCCTCCCATCTGCATGTGCAGGTGGACCAGGACGGCTTTTCCTACGCCCAGTCTTATGAACGCGGCATACCTGCAGCCCCTGTAAAACAACTGGGTCCGTGCAGTCCGGGGACCCACGGCACCACGGTGACCTTTATGCCGGATCAGGACATTTTTCCTTCCATTGCCTGGGACAGGAATATTCTGGAGGAACGGCTCCGGGAGACAGCGTTCCTGACACAGGGTCTGGAGATATCCCTGTACGATTTGCGGAGGGACCCGGCCGGCGGGGCAACCTGTCCGGTGACCGCCTGGTCCCGTACCTTCTGTTTCCAGAACGGGCTTAAGGACTTTGTATCCTGGCTGGAGCAGGACGGCGAACCCCTTTATACAGGAATCATTTCCGGCCGCCATGAGACAGATAAGGTGCAGGCGGAATTTGCCCTTGTGCACAACTCCTCCTACAGCGAGCAGCTCTTAAGCTTTGCCAATAACATCTCCACACCAGAGGGCGGCACCCATGTGACAGGTTTCCGCCAGGCGCTGTCCAGGGCAGTCAATGACTATGCCCGAAACGCAAAGCTTTTAAAGGACACGGATTCCTCCCTGAGCCGTGACGAGCTCTCCGAGGGTCTGACCGCGGTCTTAAGTGTACGTCTCCAGGACGCCCAGTTTGAAGGCCAGACAAAGCAAAAACTGGGAAGCAGCCATGTGCGCCCGGTGGTGGAGCAGATGGTGTATACACGTCTCACGCTGTTCCTGGAACAGAATCCCGTGGCGGCAAAGGCCATATGCGACAAGGCCATGTTAGCCAGGAAGGCCAGAACCGCTGCCAGAACCGCCAGGGAAATGGCCCGCCGCAAAACCGCGCTGTCCGGACTCTCCCTTCCCGGCAAACTGGCGGACTGTTCCAGCAAAAATCCCGGAGAATGTGAGCTGTTCATCGTGGAAGGCGACTCAGCAGGCGGATCCGCCAAGTTGGCCAGAAGCCGCGAAAACCAGGCGGTTCTCCCCCTCCGGGGCAAGATACTCAATGTGGAGAAGGCGTCCCTGGACAGAATCAGCGCCAACGCGGAAATTAAGGCCATGATTTCCGCCTTCGGCACAGGCATACTGGACACATTCTCCCTTGAAAACCTGCGGTACAACAAAATCATCCTTATGACTGACGCGGATGTGGACGGCGCCCATATCACCACGCTTCTGCTGACCTTCCTCTTTCGGTTCATGCCGAAGCTGATCGAGGAGGGACACGTATTTTTGGCCCAGCCCCCTCTTTACCGGGTAGAAAAAGGAAAGAAACTCTGGTATGCTTATAGTGACAGCGAGCTTGAGCAGACCATAAACGCCATCGGGCGGGACGGCACCTACAAAATCCAGCGCTACAAGGGGCTGGGAGAAATGGATGCCGGACAGCTCTGGGAAACCACCATGGACCCCTCCAGGCGCACGCTCCTGCGCGTAACCATAAATGACATGGAAATGTACCATGAGACCTGCCAGACCTTCTCCATCCTAATGGGAGACGAAGTGGAGCCCCGGAAAAATTTCATTCTGGAACATGCGCAGTATATTTCCATGCTGGATATCTGATAAAGGGGGATTTTGCCTTGAACCGGGATGATTTACAGCTTTTTATGACCATACTGGAAGAAAATAATCTAATAAAGGCAGCTGAACAGCTCTACCTCTCGCCATCCACTGCCGGATCTCGGCTGAGAGCCATGGAGGAAGAGCTGGGCTACCCGCTTTTTGAGCGCAGAAAGGGAGTCAAGTCCGCCCTGCCCACATCCAGGGGACTTGCCTTTTCCCATATCGCGTCCCAGATGCTGGCCCTTTGGAATGAAGCGGACCAGATAGGGGGAATGAGCGATTCTCCCTTCCTGACCATTGCCACAGTGGACAGCTTTCTGGACTATAATCTGACGCCGTTTTACAGGGAGCTCATATCCCTGCACGGTTTTTCCCTGGATATCAAATGCTATCCCGCGGACATGATTTACTCCCTTGTAAGCAGCAAACAGGCTGATGTGGGATTTGCCCTCTATGACATCAGCACCCCCCATGTAAATGTGACCCCTCTCTCAGAGGATGACATGGTGCTTGTGGTTCCGGAAGGCTCCGGTCTGATACCGGCAGAGGATTGCCCTGCTCAACCGGTTCATCCGTCCGTCCTCCCTCCTGACAGGGAGCTTTTTACCGGCTCCTCCGCCAACAGCAACATCGGATGGGGTCCCCAGTTTAAGCTGTGGCACGACCGGTATATCAGATCCGGCTCCCGCCCCCTGGTGACAGCCACCAGTATTTCCATTTTGAATGATTTCCTGGAAGCCGGGGATTACTGGACCATCATGCCCTCCACCACGGCCATGGGACTAAAAAAGCAGTACCCTGTCCGGATACTGCCCCTGTCACCGGCTCCTCCCCGGCGTACCCTCTATATGCTGAAACATAATACCCCTTCCAGGATATCGCTGGAGAACATGGCTCTCTTTACGGGATATCTGAATGAGTATCTGGACAGGAAAAATTCGTTAATACTGTAATTGTTGCGAAACAGCCGTTTAGATACCAAACACATGCCTGCAGAATTCCAGCGCACCCTTTGCATCCCTGTCCAGTGCTTCCTCAGAAAGATCCGGCACCATGTCTCTCCATACCTTTATCTCAGAACCGATGGTCCCTCCCTGCATGACAAAAGGTTCCATGACAGCGGCTCCCTGATAGTTAATATCACGGAGCGCCTGCCCTATCTCAGCCCATGGCAGGCTGCCTTTTCCCGGCACCAGGCGGTTCTGTTCTCCCAGATGAAGATGTCCCAGCCTGTCTCCCGCCTTGCGGATTGCATCAGCCATATTTGTCTCTTCAATATTCATATGGAAAGTATCCAGCATGATTTTTACATGGCTGCTTCCAATCTCATCAACAAAATCAATTGCCTCTTCACAGGTATTAAGAATATACCCCTCATAGCGGTTCAGTACCTCCATTCCAAGCACCACGTCACATTCCTCCGCTGTTTTGGACAATTCCCTCAGATTCCTGACAGCCCTGGCCCGGTCTCCCTGCTTGTCATTATTAATGGTAAAATCCACGGGCCAGTAGGAATATAATCCCCCTCCCAGGATATGGATATCCATTAACTGCAGCTTTGGAAGCAGGTCCTTGAAGAATGTCATGGCCCGTCTCACTGCCTCCGGGTCTTCTGAACACAGATTTTCTGCTTTAGTAGGTCCATAACCAGCTGTTAGAACAAGCCCTTTTTCTTTGGCGTATTCACGTAGCTCAATCAGCTGTTCCTTGGTTGTGTATACATCTCTGAGGGCTGCACAGGAAATTTCCAGGACATCAAACCCCAAAGCAGACACCTTATCCATATACTTCTTATAATCAGCAAACCATTCCTTCGTCCAATAAGCAAAATAAATACCATATTTCATCCCAGCTACCTCCTCTTTAAAATACCTCAAACAAATGTTCAAAAAACTTCTCTTTATTAACTTTCATGGCTACTCTATGACGCCCATCGCTCTTTTTCTTCCAGTAAGTGAATCCTGAAAGCAAAGAGCTGTCTGTTTCTATGAATAAGTCCCCCTGTTCAAATAAACACACATCATCGTGAAACAGGGAAACTGCTGCCAGCGGGTCATGGAATGTGACTCTCTCTTCATCCTTAAACCACTCTCTGGCAATATCTAATACTGGTTCCAGAATCGGGTGGCGGAACAAACCTTCCGCTTCCTCCGGCTTCATAATTAACTGACTGGTCACATTCAAACCGCAGGTAATGTGTTCCCGCACATCTGCCCCATATACAATCTTTGTCGCGTGAGGGTCGATAAGTGCGTTATTTTCAATAACTCCCTTACTTCCCAAAACAATAACATCACTCTTTTCCATAGCGCTCATGGTTTCGCCTGTATTATCGTATCTGGTATATGTAGGCGAGCCGCACATAAGCACAATACGTTTTAACAAGGAAGCAATTTCAGGGTCCATTGCAAAAAGCAGCCCCACATTGGTGAGAGGGGCAATACATACCAATGTAATCTCCCCTGGATTCCTTCGTATTACATCCTGCATGAACGCAACCGCACGGTTAGCCGGAAATTCCTTTTGATGTTCCCATCTGCCGAGTACCTTTTTCTGCGGTGCATACAACTCAATCTGGGGAACAAAAATAGGATTTTCACATCCCGGATAAATAGGTATGTCTTCCCTCCCCGCTATGCGGCACAGTACGCTTGCCAGCCTTGCCCGTTCTGCCGCCTCTCCGGTAACGGTGGTGATTCCCATGATTTCCGCATCCGGATTAGCCAGCAGATATGCCAGGGTAATGGCATCATCCACCTCTGTACCGATATCCGTGTCCAGTAATATCTTTTCTCTTCCCATATGTATTCTCCTTATGATTCCGGAATCCATCTGTATTAAATCATAAACCTCTCATTGGCTACATACAGTTCCCGGAAGACCCTGTACTGTTTTTCATAAAGACCCACATGCTCCGGAATGGGTTCATACACCTTTTCACGAAAACTAACAAACCTGCGGGCAGCTTCCTCTATACTGTTAAATATCCCGCACCCGGTTCCTGCCAGAATACAGGCGCCCAGACAGGCCTGTTCATCCACTTCACAAACCTTTACCTTTTTATTGAACACATCCGCCTGTATCTGCAGCCATACATCACTGTGGGAACCGCCTCCTGAAGCAATGACAGTTTCGCACTGGATCCCCAGCTCCTCAAAAATAGTCAGCGAATCTCTCAGACTAAACGTCACTCCCTCCATGACGGCCCGGGTCAGATAACGTCTGTCCTGACATAAACTGAGACCAAAAAACATTCCTTTTGCACTGGGATTCATATGCGGTGTCCTCTCTCCGGACAGATATGGGAGAAATATCAGACCTCTGCAGCCCGGATCTATCTCCTGGGCCATATGGCTCATGCTGTTGAAATCCTCTATGCCCAGCACTTTATTCTTCAGCCAATTTAAGGACATACCGCTGCAAAGAGTAGCTCCGTATATAGTGTATGCCTTATCCAGGGCATGGCAAAAGGTATGGGTCCTCAGCTCTCTGTCATATTTTGCTTCCTTTATATAAGCGGATATCTGGCCCCCGGTACCTATATTTGAGATGACCTCACCTTCCCTGAATACCCCATTTCCAATGCTCTGGGCCATCTGGTCCCCGCTGCCATATACAACCGGAATTCCTTCCTTAAGTCCGCATTCTTCATGGCATTGTCTGGTAACTGTCCCTGCCACCTCCATGGACTCTTTGCAGGCAGGAAATATCTCCTCGGGAAGTCCAAACTTTTTAATGATACCAAAGGCCCAGTCTCTTTTAGCTGTGTCAAACAATGCGGTAGCCGAAGCATCCGTCACATCCGACGCCAGATTGCCCGTCATCCTGAATCGGATATAATCCTTTGGCATCAGGACTGCCCCGGCTTTTAGCAGCACTTCCGGCTCATGCTCTTTCAGCCACATAAGGGACGGGAAAGCAAATCCTGTAAATGCCCTGTTTCTAAATATCTCTCCCATTTCCCTGAAATCCAGCACGCTGTTAATGGACTCCAGTTCTTTTCTGGAACGCTGGTCCAGCCATAGAATAGCCGGCCTAAGAGGCTTTCCCTCACAGTCTGTCACCACGATTCCATGCATCTGACCTGAAAAACCCACTGCCTGAATCTCGTTGAATTCCTGTTCATTTTTATCTCTCAAACGCCCCAGTACCTGTTTTGTCTCCAGCCACCATGTCTCCGGATTCTGCTCCGCATACCCTTCAAATGGTATAGATACCTCATAAGGGCTGCTCTCTACCGAGATAACCCCTTTGACGCTGTCTAAAAGCATGGCTTTCACGCTTGACGTCCCCAAATCAATTCCCAGAATAACTGACATATTTCATCCTTTCCGGCGAAAGATTAATCTTTCATCTTCTTGATATAGTCAATAAATACAGCTATGAGGACCACTACACCCTTTACCACATACTGCCAGGAGGAATCAATTCCAAGGATATTCATGCCATTGTTCAATACTCCGATTACAATACAGCCAATAATGGTCCCGCTGAGGCGCCCAACACCTCCGCTCATACTGGTACCTCCCAGTACAACGGCTGATATGGCATCCATCTCCGAACCTTCTCCTACATTAAACTGTGCCGAGAAGGTACGGGCAGAGCTCAAAATACCTGCACAGGATGCAAAGATTCCCATAATCACAAATACTGTCATGGTCACTCTTCTGGAATTAATGCCCGAATAGGACGCGGCCTGCTTGTTATCTCCTACCGCATAAATATTCCTTCCAAATTTTGTCCTGTTAAGTATGAGACCCGAAATAACAATGACTACCAGCATGTATACAAATTGGATTGGCACCCCTCCCAAAATTTTACCACTTCCAATAAAAGTAAACAATGGGTCATCTACTAATATTGTAGTTGCCTTGGTATATATGCGGGCAAATCCCCGCCCTATATTCATCATAGCCAAGGTCACGATAAAAGGAGGTATAGTGGTTCTGGATATTACAAACCCATTAAACACCCCTACCAGGGTTCCTGCGCAGATGGAAATAGGGATAGCTATGATAGATGGAACTCCCACATTGGTAATCAGCCCGCAGCAAAGACATCCGGATACCGCTATAACCGAACCAACAGAAAGATCGATTCCTCCCAATATGATTACCATAGTCATTCCGCATGCCAGAATCACATTAATGGATATTTGCCGCATGATGTTGGAAAGGTTTCTCACTGTACAAAATGAGTCAGTCATGACACTCAGCAATAGACAAATGATTAAAAGGCCAATGATAATTCCGCCATTATATTTAACTGTTGAAACCACATTCCTGCCAAAACCAGGCAAAATGCCGTCACTCTTTTTTGCTTCCATTTTATCCTCCTGTTTTGAAACTTATGCGCCTATCTCAGTAGTGGCCAGAGTCATAATCCGCTCCTGGGTCAGTTCATCTCTGTTTAAAATGCCTGTACTGTATCCATTGCACATAACCAGTACCCTGTCACTCATGTTAATAATCTCCGGAAGCTCCGAGGAAACCATAATGATTGACATTCCGCTGGCTGCCAGCTGGTCGATAAGCGCATATATCTCGGATTTTGTCTTTACATCCACGCCTCTGGTAGGTTCATCCAATATAAGCACCGACTGGGTGGAACACAGCCATCTTCCGATTAATACCTTTTGCTGGTTCCCACCGCTGAGCTTTCCCACTACCTGTTCCGGCCCCGTGACACGAATATGCATATCGTTTATCTTGCCTTCAACGATGCCGTCCTCTGCCTGCCTGTTCCAAATGAAATGCTTTAGAAATCTGGGAACTACGTTAATCGTTGTATTAAACCGCACGCCGGACTGTAAAAATAATCCCTGTTCCTTTCTGCTCTCCGGGACCATGCCGAATCCACTGGCCATGGCCTCCCTGGGATTCTTAAAATCCACTTCCCTGCCTTTGAATCTGACAGTTCCTCGGACCTTTCTTCTGATTCCAAAAAGGCATTCCACAGTTTCACTCCTGCCTGCCCCTACCAGGCCGGACACTCCCAGGATTTCGCCCTTTCTCAGGTCAAAGCTTACTTTCTTGACCATTTTGCCGTCAGACAGTTCCTTTACCTCCAGGACCACTTCATCCTTTGCATTGTCATTCTTCGTATAATAACTGGCCAGGTCGCGGCCTACCATCATAGCAATGAGCTCGGCCCTCTCCGTCTCCTTCATCCTGACTGTACCCACATGTTCCCCATCCCGAAGCACCGTGGTTCTGTCCGCAATATCATATAGCTCATTGAGCCTGTGGGATATGTAAATAATGGATACCTTCTGTTCCTTTAATATACGGATCATCTCGTAAAGGATATCCACCTCCGCATCTGACAGCGAGGAAGTGGGCTCATCCATTACAATTATTCTTGATCCGAAAGACACTGCACGTATGATTTCCACCATCTGCTGCTGGGCAATGGTCAAGCGGTCCAGCCTTGTATCAGCCTTTAGCTTTATTCCATAATGGTCCAGAAATCTCTGTGTCTCGGCTTCCTGCCTGGCCAGGTCCACAAACCCTCCAGCCCTTTTCTGTTCCCTGCCCATAAATACATTTTCCGCTATGGTCATGTGTCTGGCCAGCATCAGTTCCTGATGGATAATACTAATACCATTATCACGGGCATCTGCTACATTATGTATCTGAACTTCCCTGCCGTTTATGAGAATACTGCCGGCGTCTTTGGTATAAATTCCGCCAAGAATCTTCATAAGGGTCGATTTTCCGGCACCGTTCTCTCCCAGAAGAGCATGGACCTCGCCTTCCTCAACCGTCAGATCCACATCCAGCAGCACCTTGTTGCCGGAAAAACTTTTTGCTATGTGTTTCATTTCCAAAACCGCACTCACCATTGGCACCCCGCTCTCTTCATACTATATAATAAAGGGAGGCTGGCCCGAAGCGCTCCTAAGAACACTCCGGGCCCACACTGTACTGTCACGTTCCCGCCAGTCCAGCATCAAAGGCCTCCACCTCACCTACTGCCAGTCTGACTTGTTATACTGGTCGATATTCTCAGGTGTTACCGCAAAGGATGGAATCTTGATTTCGGACTCATAGGATTCGCCATTTAAAATCTTATACGCAACCTCTGCGCTCTTTTGTCCTATACCGATTGGGCTCTGGGCAGCAGTACACTTCCAAATTCCGTCCACTCCGTCCTTTGTCATGGCTGCCTTTGCTTCGGGTCCTGCATTGACACTGTATATTTCAATCTTGTCGCCTGCTGTTGTGATAGCGGAATAGGCACCCTGTGCGCACTCATCATTAATGCAGAACACGGCAGTCAGGTCACTGTGGGCCTGCAGTAAATCCTGCATTACAGTCAGTCCCTTCTCAGGTTTTGCCCCTGCATCCATCTGCGCCACCACTTCAAATAAACCATCGGCCGTGACTGTGTCCACAAATCCCTTGGCCCTGTCAGCAGCTGCTGCTGATGCCGGGAAATCCAATACAGCTACTTTTCCGCCTTCAGGATGATTCTTAATCAATTCCTCGCCTGCAATCTGTCCGCAGGAATAGCTGTCGCTCACCACAAAACAGTTCACCTTAGAAAGGTCACTGACAGCTGAGTCAAAGTTTACAATGGGGATACCCGCGTCATTAAGCGCCTTGACCGCCGCCGCTGACGCCGCCGCATCTGATGGATTATAGAATACCAGGTCGCATCCCTGTGAAATAAAATCCTCAATTACACCCAGCTGATATGCGCTGTCAGCTTTACCTTCCACGTGGACGATCTCATCCCCATTGGCTTTGACCACTTCCTCAACACCGCTGTAACAAGCATCAAAGAAAGAGCCTGCGCTCATTTCTGTAAACCCAAATTTATATTGTTTCTTCTCTTCTGTACCTGCTGCTTTTTCCGTTTCTTCTGTCCCTGCACCTTCTCCGGTTTTCTCTGCTGTACTTTCTGCTGCCGGTGCTTTGGCAGCCGCGGCCGTTGTATCTTTAGCTGCAGACCCTCCACATGCTGTCAAGCTGGCTGCCATCATAGCTGCAAGAACAACTGCTAATGTTTTCTTCATGATTTTTCCTCCTCCAAAATAATCATTTTTTGAATATATTCATTAATTGGATTAATTAATAAGTTGAGTTTATATTACAACAGATCAGATATTTTGTCAATAAGTTTTTAAAAATACAGCATTCCAATTTTATTATTTGCTATTATGCACAAAAACAAGGCTGTGGTTTGTGCATTTTCACAGACCACAGCCTCTTTTATGTATCGTCTTCACACGCCTAATTTAGTCGTCTCTTTGATTACTCTCAAAATATGTTAACGGATGATTGAAAATATCATTTATCGCCACAATTGCCGCCCCATGTGCCATAGAATCATTGCTAACTACGCTCATGGTTATATTCATATTGGCATAAATTTCCGGCAGCACCCGTTCCTTCACATTGCTCTTAACCCTTTCCAACATGACGGAAGGAAGGATATGGGACATTTCATCTCCTATTACGATGACTGATGGATTAAAACTGTTGATGATATTCACGATTCCAACCGAAAGTTTATCACAAGCATCCAGAAAAATATCCGTAACCACCTGGTCTCCATCTCTCAGGAGCTGGGATACCTGACGGAAATTATATTCTATTTCAGGTCTTAATACGCGGTTCACCTCTTTGGTAAACGCAATGGATGAACAGTAATTTTCCAGACACCCATAATTGCCGCATGCGCATCTGGGTCCATTGTAACAGATAGAGGTATGTCCCACCTCCCCGGCAACACCGATGCAGCCCTTCAGCAGCTCACCATTATTGATGATACCGGCACCAACACCCTGCCCAACCGCAATATATACTACAACTCCATTTTTATAATCCTCATCATTATGCCAGTACTGGGCCAGGGCACCTGCATTGGCATCCTGTTCTAAAAAAACCGGTATTTTGAAAATATCCTGCAGTTTCTCCTGTATGGGAATTTCATTCCATCCCAAAACGCCTGTCATCAGCTCAATCCGCCCTCTTTTTTCACTGTAAGGACCGGGTATGGCCATACCTATGGCTATGATTTTCCTGGATTCAGACGATCTGATGAGTTCTCCGGCCTCATGGATTATGGCTTCAAAGGTTACCCTTGGAGGCTGGTTCACATCCAGCTCCACCCGCTTCTTATCCAGAAGCCTGCCTGACAGATTGAAAATACCTACCGTATAATTTTTTCTGGCAAGCCTTATGGCTAAAACTCCAAAGTCATCGTTATTAATGGAAATACCTATGGATCTGCGCCCTTTATTTCCAACTAAAAATCCCACCTCTTTTACCAGGCCCCAGTCAATAAAATCACTGACAATATTAGTCACCGTGGCCTGTTTTAACTGGGATAGGTTTGCCAGATGGGCTCTTGCACAAATTCCTTCCTTCCTGAGAAGGTTAAGGAGCAGCGTACGGTTCATGTCCTGTATATTCTCCTGATTAAAACCCCTTATACTTCTGTTCATACATTCTCCCTATTCATTAATTGATTTTAATGAATTAATCCAATTAATATATTCATCATACGTTGCCACGAACCGATTGTCAAGACAAAAATAAGGAAGAGGGGGGATTTATTATCCGGCCTCTTCCTGCTGCCTTCACTGCAATTTAAACTCAAACACTTCGTTTCTTCCTCATCCGAATCCCAATCAGCTCCTTCACATCCTCCAGCACTTCCCCGTTCCTTACCTCTATCATCATCCATCTCCCCCCATTAAAGGGAGTAGTATCATGATACAGCTGCCGGACATACGCAGTGCAGCCGTTCAGTGCCAGTTCTGCCTCCGGCGCTTCCTTTGCCCCCACTGAAACCATGCAGATAAAATACCCTTCCTCTGGATACAATGTACAGACTGCCCTGGAGCCCTTCTTATACTTCACATTCCAGCCTCCCTGCATGGAGCATCTGCTGTACTCAATCCTGGGGGATATATGAAAGGTGTCCTCCAGCCACGCCAAAAGCGGCTGCCAGCAGGGACTTGCTATATACCTTCCGATTTGCTCCATGTCCGGCTGCCTGTGAGCCGGGTATGCCTCCATCCATGTCATTGTGTACCTTCCTTTCGTTATGCCGGAGAACGAAGGGAGACAGACCCGGCCGTGATGAAACCCCATCATAACCGGCGCGTCTGCCGGCCCGATGCCGAGTGCCTCCGTATCATATATCTCATATATCTGTCATTTCAAAATTATATCAAATATAAAATGACATCTGTATGTCATGTTTTTCCTGCATCAGGCCCGTTCCTCTACGACATCATCACGGTACGGTATGCATCCGACCTCAGAAGCCCTTTAATAAACTCCTTTGCCTCAGGCCCGGTGCGGTAAAAGGGCATCTCTGCAAATATCCGGGACTGGCCGTCAATCTCCTCCATAATGGCCCTGCACTGTTCTGCAATCCTGCTCCTTCCCTGTTCCATACCGTTGTACTCCAGGCGCTCCGGTGTCAGCCGGCGGCTGGCAATAGCATAATCCACGCGCCTTCTGCAGCTGCATTTTCCCCCTGCCAGACCGCAGTATTCCCCCAAAAATGCCGCCATCTTCTCCCTTATCCGCGATAATCTCTTTCTGTACGCAGCCGGTGATATTCCCAGAATCTCTCCCGCTACTGCGCTGTCCAGACGGAACATGGTTCCCAGAATAAAGATACATCTGCTTTCCCCGTCCAGACACTGAAGCATTACATTGGTGCAGGACAGTTTCAGTTCTTCTTCCAGAATACTTCGGTCCACCCCGCCTGTCATATCCGGCACATCCTCTTCCCTGCCGTTAGCTATGTCTTCCCCGTAATACTCGAAACTCAGAGGATGTTGGCTGAACATATGCTTCCTGTACGCAAGCACATGATTTACAGCAATGCGGAACACCCAGGTGCTAAACCGGCTTTCCTTCCTGAAATCAGACAAATGGGTCATTACTTTAATCAGTATCTCCTGGCATGCATCCTCTGCATCAGGAACCGTTCCTAACATACGAAGGGACAGGTTAAACACCATGTCCTGCACATCTCCCAAGAGTTCCTCCAATGCGTCCCTGTTCCCCGACGCTGCCAGGTCAACCAGCCTTTCCATATCATACTTTTCCTGTTTCTCCATAGCTTTCCGCCTCCTTTTATAAAGTTAGAGGGAGGACACTGCTGGTTTGTGACATATATTTATAAAATTTATGTGATTTATGAAATAATTTATTCTTCCCAGTCCGATGACCGGTATATCACCGGCTTCCCAACCGCCGGACACCATGCTCCGATATCACCATATCCATCAGCTGGTCGTGGGGCTCCACAGGTATATCCGCACGCATGATCCGTTCCCTGCATATGACCGCCTTCACGGCCCGGGTCCTGACCAGATAGCGGTCATAGTACCCGCCGCCGTACCCCAGACGCCTGCCGTCATGGCTGCATGACATACATGGCACAATGGCCAGATTAATTTCCTCCGGCTGTATGACCGGCGCATTTGCACCCGGCTCCAATATACCGTATTTTCCTGCCTCTAAATCCCCAAGGCTCCAGATTTCACGAACTTCCATGATCCCTCTGGCCGTACACTTGGGAACACCCACCTGTTTTGCCTTTCTTAATGCATCCTCCAGTATGGGCGCTGTGTCAATTTCTCCGCTGGTTCCCACAAAGCAGAACAGAGTCCCCGCCTGCTCATATTCCGGCAGCCCCGCCACATGGCTGAATATCTCAAGGTCCGCCTCCTTTGTATAACCTTCATCCAACGCTGCTGCAGCCGCTTTTATCTCCTGGCGCAATGCCTTTTTCCGTTCTTCCAAATCCATAGATGTTTCCCCTCCCTGTTGATATTTTCCTAATTATACACTTCCCCATATAGGAAAACAACCACCTGAAAGACCGGCTTGTGTTTTTTCTTATTACCGGATACAATGGTATCAAACAGACGGATGAAACAGAGGAGGGGTTATATGGACATCAATCTTTCAACCCTGGTAACAGGCAGGGAGGTTTCGCTTAAAGACATGCTGGATGCCAGGGAGCACCGGCAGGAGGTCCAGAGAATGCTTCTGTCTGAACATCACCTGCCTGTCATCTCCTTTACCCTGAATATTGTAGGACCCGTCAAGGTATTTCCTCTGGCTCTGCGGACCTTTCACGAAGGCATCCGCCTCATTGAAACCCAGTGCCATGCATGGAAAATCCCCATCATTGCCACCTATTCCACCACATCCCATACGGGACATGAGTATTTCTGGGCAGTAGACGGGGATGTCCGGTTTATAAAAGAAAATCTCTGCCTGCTAGAGGACTCTGTTGCCCTTGGCAGACTGTTTGACATCGACGTGATTCAGACAGACGGCATGAAGATATCCCGGACAGACCTGGGATTTTCTACCCGGAAATGCCTTATCTGCAACCAGGAGGCATTTGTGTGCAGCCGCGCCAGGACCCATTCCGTAAAGGAGCTGCTGGAGCAGGAATGCCAGATCATGACTAATTATTTTGCGAAACAGCATGCCAGGAAACTTTCCTCCCTGTCCATGCAGGCGCTTTTATACGAGGTCAGTGTCACTCCCAAACCGGGACTGGTAGACCGGAACAATACAGGGGCCCATCAGGATATGGACATCTTCACTTTTGAGGCCAGCGCCGTGTCACTGAATCACTACTTTGAACAATTTGCCCTCTGCGGAATTGAAAACGGACACGAACCATTTTCCCGTATCTTTTCCAGGCTCCGCTCCCTGGGCATACAGGCTGAGGAAAACATGTTCCGGGCTACCAACCAGGTAAATACACATAAGGGGCTTATATTCTCCCTGGCTATCATGAACGGCGCCCTGGGCTACATGTATGCCAACCACATTCCATACTCTCCGGACACCCTCCTTAAGATAAACAGGAAGCTGGTGGCAGACGTGCTTGAGGATTTTAATGATGTGACGGTTGAAAATGCCCGCACAAACGGAGAAAGACTTTATGCCCTCTATGGCATGAAGGGAGCCAGAGGCGAGGCCCTGTCTGGTTATCACACAGTCTTAAAGAAAGCTCTTCCTGTACTGAAACATCAGCTGGACAGGGGCCTCTCCCTCAATGACGCTGGCGCTGTGACCCTGTTATATATCATGGCCCACTCAGAGGATACCAATATTGTAAACCGATCCTCCTATCATTCCATGAAGAAAATACAGGCCCTTCTTCGTGAAACGTTAAATGACCCGGAATTCATAAACAAAGACCCGATTCCTTATATTGAATCACTGGACAGGGAATTTATTAAAAACAATATAAGCCCCGGGGGCAGCGCCGACCTGCTGGCCCTTACCTTCTTTCTTTATCTGTTTGAAAACTCAGGGCTTTCTTCTATTTTATAGACCACATACCCTGCATCCTTAACAGCCTGTTTAAGCTCATTGTTTCCGTATTCCTGTTTCATCCGCACCAGGGCCTCGCCTTTTTCCAGGTCCACCTGGGCCCACACTCCTTCCAGGCCGTTGAGTGCATTTTCCACATGGCTGGCACAATTACCGCAGGACATGCCGTCCACCTTGAGAAGCCGTGAATAGGGGTAATGGGACTTATCCTTATCCCTGACTTTCATTTTTTTCACCGATGGCTGGGAGGAGGCCCCGCAGCACCCGGAGGTTAATTTTTTGGCGTAGCTCTTGATTCCAATGATTGCAATGACAATCAGGACCGCGCATATAATGGCTGTTGACATAATATCACCTTCCTATTGCTTGGCTAATGAGTCGTTTATGTGATAAGATTAGCATTGACTAACCAAAATGTCAATTCCTTCCTTATATAATCTTTTCTATATACTTATCGTTCCGCTTTTTCTATCCCAAATCTTCCCATACCAAAACAAATGTGTCCCGGAAGCCAGCCTTCTATAATAAAAGGCAGCATCCAGGACACCTATGCTTACGCTGCGGGCGCCGGGCCCGCTTATATTTTATCTGATTATCTTACCGCACAGCTATTTCTCTTTCATCAAAGCCTTCACAAGGGCAGCCCCTGCAAACAGCATAATGAATATAAAGGGGAATGCCGCTGCAAGCGAAATAGTCTGAAGGGGTTTCAATCCTCCCGCGATGAGAAGTCCCACAGCCAGAAGAGACTGTACAACGCCCCACAGCACTTTTCTTCCGTTCTTCGGATTCAGATCTCCCTTGGATGAGAACATGGCAAGTACAAAGGTACCGGAGTTTGCCGAAGTAATGAAGAATGTACATAACAATATAAGGGATACCACGCACAAAATCATTCCCAGAGGATATTGTCCCATAACAATGAATAGTCCTGTCTCAGGCTTGCTTGCAATATCCGCCAGCTGGGCAACGGAAAGTGTACCGTCCATACCCAAATGCAGTCCCAGGCTTCCCATAATGGCAAACCAGAGGATGGACCCCAAGGCCGGAGCCAGCACCACGCCTGCGATAAATTCCCGAATTGTCCTGCCCTTGGAGATACGTGCAATAAAGGATCCCACAAATGGAGCCCATGCAATCCACCATGCCCAGTAGAACACTCTCCAGGCTCCTACCCAGGTATTGTCTCCATAATTGTTGATCATGAGGCTGTCCCCGAAGAAGTTCTGCAGATACTGCCCCAGTCCGTTTGTCAGGTTATTAAGAATCTCAAGTTTCGGCCCTACCAGGAATGTAACAGTGATCAGGCCAATGGCAATATATAAGTTAGCGTCGGAAATGATCTTAATGCCGCGGCTGATGCCGTCAACAGCAGACCAGATGTAGATAACGCTTATTACCGCAATGATAATAATTTGAATCACCAGGGTCGTGGGAATGCCGAACAGGTAGTTAAGACCTGCATTGATCTGCATAACGCCCAGTCCAAGGGAAGTAACAACGCCCGCTACTGTGGCGAACACTGCCAGTACGTCGATGGTCTTTCCCACCCATCCGTTGATTCCCTTTTCACCGATCAGGGGTTCAAATATGGAACTGATAAGGCCCGGTTTTCCCTTGCGGAACTGGAAATAGGCAAGGCCCAGTCCAATGATGCAATAGTTTGCCCACGGATGAAGTCCCCAGTGCATGTAGCTGGACCGTATGGCAAAGTTTGCAGCGGCTTCCGTGCCAGCCTCAATTCCGGGAATCGGGCTTGAAAAATGCGCCAGAGGCTCAGATATTCCCCAGAATACCAAACCCACACCCATGCCAGCCCCAAACAGCATGGCAAACCAGGATACGGTGGAATATTCCGGCTTGGAGTCATCCGGTCCCAGCTTAATCTTTCCCCATTTACTGAAAGCAATTGCAATGGAAAAAATAACAAATGCGGTCATGGCCATAAGATACAGCCAGCCGAAATTATTGGTCAGAAATGAATATGCAGCATTTGAAACAACTGTAAAGTTGGCATTAAAGGCAACCGCCCATATTGCCATGATAATGGTTATTGCTAGTGAAACTACGAATACCTGATTTTTGTCTTTCATATAGGCCCTCTCCTTCTCCTAAAAGCATGCGGACAGCCGGCAAAATGATTCTGGACAGCCAAACAAAAGCTCTCTTGAAAACATAAGCTCCCAAGCAAACACAAATGCCGCCTGACAGGCCCCCCTGCCAGGCGGCACACAAAGCCACTCATCACTCATGGCATACAGAACCGTATTTCGTACCGCCCTGTATCCTAGATTTCTACTTTGAAAATCGTCTGCTTTTTAATATCTGTAGCCAGTGCATCCAGCGCTGCCTCCACTCTGGAGCGGCGCAGCAGATGCTGCTCCTCCTTGGAGGTGGAAGGATTGCCAAGAGGATAAGGTATGGATATAGTTGGTACCATACGGTTTACGCCAACCGTCTGGGCAACCGGAAGAAGGTTACACATAAGTACAACAGGGAAACCTGCGCGCTCAAATTCTTTTACCATCGTTGACCCGCAACGAGTACAGGTCCCTCAGGTGGAGACCATGATGACGGCGTCCACATGGTCCTCCTTTAGAAGCGGTATGATTTCTTTGGCCATTCTTCTGGCCTCTCCCTGTGTGGTTCCGGTTCCTACGGTTGAATAGAAATAATCGTGGAGAGAACCATATTTGCCCTCATTCAGGAATTCCTTCATAACATCCACAGGCATAATGACGTTGGGGTCTGCGTTGGCAGCCGCCGGGTCAAAACCAGCGTGGATTGTCTTAAACTCGCCGCCTGCTAAGCGGTCCATCTTGGAAATATCATATCTGCCCCAGCGTGTTGCAGATGCGGACTGAATCCTGTCCGGATTGTCCACAGGAACAATACCGCCGGTGTTGGCCAATGCGATCCTGGCATGTTTTAAGTCCTTAAGAGCCGGTGCAATGGGTACCAGGTCCTTCTTGGGAATAATCAGCTCAGACTGATAGGGCTGTCCTGTAGCCTTGGCAATGAGCATATCCACTGCGCGGTCTGCTGCTGCCACGCCGTCCTCGCGCCATACCTGGTGGCGGATTCCTCTTGCATAGTAGCCCTCTGCATCCGGTCCCTCCGGTGTCTGGCCCTTTAACAGCTTATCAGCCAGCTTTACCATGGCGCCTGCATCCTTCTTCATGCTGGCTGCGGAATGGCTGCCTGTCATGACGTACATATCCTTCTTAAACATCTCAACACCGGGGTTCTCCGCGTGCATGGATGTGATGACCGGTACGCCGAATCTGGCGGAAACCGCCTTTCCAATCTCACCGCAGGCAACTCCGTAACGGCCTGCCTGGAAGGCTGGTCCGGCCAGGAAAAGATCAAACTCCCTGCCCTCTAATGCGGTCAGAATCCTCTCAATGGCTTCATCCCTGTGTGTGCTCATAAAGTTGTCACCGCAGATAATGGTGGTGGTAACCTGGGCGTCAATCTCTGCCAGCATCTGGTTGATGGCTGCTGTGGGTCCCATGACGCCGTCTCTGATTTCCGGTTCATAATCAGCCTTGTCTTCGCCGCCAATGCCTGCAAAGAACTGATTGATATAACAGATAACGTTCTTCATAACGAAACTCCTTTCACTGATTTTCCTAAAATTCCCTGACAGTCTTGGTGGACCAGCCGATAATCTGGTCTCCGCAGAACATGGCGTTGTTTTCCATGATGATGGATCCATCCGGCCTGACAGACGGCCCTAAAATCTCATCCCCGGCCCAGCCTCCTGACAGACCGTCCCTGGCAAGGGCTTCCAGCTCGCCGATTACCTCCGGCATAGGAGGAAGTTCAATCAATTCAGAAACATTACCGGTAGAAACAATGGCGTCTTCCTTCTCATCCATGGAAACCAGGGGATCGGACTTGCCGTCACGGCCTGTACACTCATTTGTAAGGCCTACCGTCTTAACGCCTGCGTCCTCCAAAGCCACGATGCAGCCTGTAAAGTCAGCGTCCGGATTGCCGTAGCCTTCCTCAGTCACAAGGGCAGCGTCTGCTCCAAGGGACTTTGCAATCTGAGCCACAAACAGAGCGGAACGCTCCTTCTGCTCCAGGGCAACGTTCAGGTTTGACATAATCACTCCCAGGAAGTTAAGGGTCTTGCCGTGCTCCTTGTACAGCCTCTTGATGACAGGACAATTCTGGAAATCATAGGTTGCCCACTTGGAAGAACATGGCATAAAGCTTCCGGAAATCATAGCTCCGTCCAACACCTCGTTGGGGTTCATGAAGGTGGGAAGCATATGGTTGCAGTCCCATCCATAGCAGAGATCGTTGTAACCCATCTCCTCCATCTGGGACTGAGGCTGCATCACGTACACTACGGATGGAAGCTTCTCCGTCTCAGGCGCTCTCCTGATAACCGGCTCCAGCTCGTAGCTTTCAACCTCTTCCGGCTCCATATCCTTTACACAGGAGCCAATGTACTCGGCAAGTTTGTGAACTGCCTCCCTGATGGCCCTGTTTTTCTTCTGCTGTTCCCGCTTCTCAAAATCCTCGTCTGTATCTGCAACCAGTACAAGATTCTTAAGCTGGGAGAAATATGTATATTTAGCGCCTTCTCCTCCCATATCAATGAGTCCGTCCTGGAAACCTCCCCAGTGTCTTCCAACAGCCAAAAGGCTCATATCCTTCAGGCAGTGGGTCCTTCCGTCTCCGGCCTGTGACAGTGGTCCTGTGTAACCTGGGAACAGTGCGTCCCCATTTACCTTTACTCTGCACTCTACCGCCTCTTTAACAGGTACCAGTCTCACCATGTCACCAGGCTTTACTATTCTTAAATCTGCCTCCGTGATGTGCGGGTCTCTCTTGACAAAGGCAAGGCAATCCTCTTTGTCTACCGTAAGGATACCGTTCTCATACTTGGTTTTGTCACCAAAAACGATGTCCTTCACATAAAAATTACCGAGTTCCAGCTTCATAAATGAACTACTCCTTTCTTATAGAAATTTTCTATAGTTCTGGCTCTTAACAGTTAATATTTTAACATTAACTGCCTGGTTTGCAAGGCTTTTTGTGCATTTTGACGATTTTCAGAACATTGTTGGATAATACCATGGTAACTTTATGCATCATGTAAGGGACTCGATATTTTCAATCCATTCCCTCTGTATCTCAAAACATACCCCCAATTCGTCTGCCGGTGAATTGGGTTTCAGTTCAAATACCCGGTCCCAGCTGGAAATAATTCTCTTTTTCAGCATGGGATAATAATTGCCCAGAGACTCTGTGACAAGAGCCATTTCATTTTCAATCCCGTATCGTTTCAGCTCCTCGTTAAACGCGCGCTCATCCTCCAGGTTTAACGGCACATACATATAATTGACCCTGAACCCCCAGGCATACTCAGAAATGACATGAACCTTTTCCCGGGGTATCCTGAGGGTGAAGCACACCGTATCCTCTGTGTTCCTCAGCCTGTATTCATCATGCATGGACAGCCATATGGGAAAAGAATACCCCTGCGGAACATCAATTCTCTCCCTGCACCGTTCAGCAAACCACCGGTAAAGTTTCAGGTAATACTCTGAAATAGAGTCATTTTTCATCCTGATATACTCCTCTTTAACCCGGTAAGCTCCCGTTTTTTCCAGCTCCTCCAGTACCTTTTTGGACTGCCTGGTGTAAACCGTATAATATCCGTTTACTATCTCTTTGCTCATATCAATTCCTCCTGTCTGCACGATATATTCTGGTTTCATAAAAAATAAGCCGCGGAAATCTCTTCTGACAGCCGCGGCAGTTTATATTGTTTCTGATGTTTTTTATCTGGCATTTGCCAGGTAATCGTGGCCCAGTGTATCGCTGGCATATATACCTACGATGACTTCCACATCACGCTTAAACTCCTGGACCTTACCCTCGATTTCATCGGGTTCCAGACCATAATCCAGAATCTCCTTCAGGTACCCCTTATACAAAAGGCAGACCATCCGGTTCATATTCATGGCATTCCCCATGGTAATAACGCCTGCCTGGGCACAGCGCTCCGCCATGACCATATCACGCTCAAACAGGTCCGTGGACTGGAGCATGACCTGAAGATATGGGCTGACTATATTGATTCGTTCCGGAAACATATCATAGTATTCACGGATGGCTGTGGTCAGGTTCCGGCTGGCCGCGCTGAAAAATATGATATCAAAGGCCTGTGGATAGCGGAAGGCAATACGGCAGTAGCATTCCCATATGCCAATGTGCATGTCCCAGATATCACGCCACTCCTTCTCATGGACATTCAACTCCTCCAGGTACTCATCCAGATACCCCAGGTTGGCATAATAAAGCAGTTCCTCCACATTCTCAAAATACCGGTACATGCTGGTGGTGCTGCACTGGAATTCCTTGGCCATCCTGCGTATGGAAATGGCCTCAGTCCCCTCGTCCCTGATGATTTCCAAGGCCCTCTCTATGTAAACCTTTCGGTTTAAATCCTTAAAATACTTTCTCCTCACCCGTTCATTTTCCACTGAAACCATCCCTTTCTTCTAAAGCTGAATGGGAATTAATTCCCACCACATCCTCTTGTCTGAGCTGCCATACGGCGGCTCCCAGGTTAGTCTGCTCCGTATTGTCTATGTCAAATATACGCTCCCAACTCTTCTTGATTTCTGACTTCAAGTATGGGTAGAAGGCGGACTGAAACACTTCCCAGTAAGTGGACACGCCCATCTGGTTCATTTTCTGTTCAAAGCGGGCCTCATCCTCCTGCTCCTTCCCCACATAGGAAAGATTCAGAACCCTCTGCCATCTTTCACGGTCAAACAGCACCACCCGTTCCCTGGGAATAGACAGTTCCAGCAGATAACTGTCCTGAGACAAATACACCCAGCCTGGGTCGAAAAAAAGCCAGACAGGAGATTCGGCTCCTTCGGGCGGTTTGACCATGAGCCTGGCCCTCTGTTTAAAAAAGCCATACGCCTCCTTAAACACCCAGGCGCTCTCCTCATACTTCTTGTCAATAAATTCCATCTTTACCTGGGAAAATCCATTCTCCCTGATACAATCAAGGACTGCATCTGTCTGAGCTGTCCACAAATGCAGCATGGAACCCGGGCTGAATCCATCCTCCTTATTATCCCTCAGCATATCAACCTCCATAGGCATATTCCTGACTTTAAACTATATTTTCAGTGTACATTGTTTTATAATATTTGTCAAAAAGAAAACGAAATCCCTTCCCGGCATTGTCCAATGTTCTACCATATGTCCCTATTTCATACAGTATAACAGGAGGTGCATATGAATATTTCACTAACAATAGCCGGGATACTGTGCGTATCCATACTGGGGACCCTTCTCCATTTCACCTACCGCTGGTCCGGCCGCAATCCCCTCATCGGCCTTATCGCTCCTGTCAATGAATCTGTGTGGGAACACATGAAGCTGCTGTTTTTTCCCATGCTCCTGTTTGGACTGTGGAACTTAAAGGGAGTGACCGATGCCTGCCGCATATCTGCATTTCACGCAGGACTGCTCATGGGGACGCTCCTGATACCGGTACTGTTTTACGCCTATACAAGCGTGCTGGGACGTAACTTCCTGGTATTGGATATCGCCCTGTTTTACATTTGTGTAATTGCTGCCTTTCTCATATACCGCGGATTGTCAGGGAGCTGTCGATTGGAAAAATACAGCCATGTGACATCCATGGCCGTGTTTCTTTTATTGATTTGTTTTCTGCTGTTTACTTATTTTCCGCCGGGATTTTCTATTTTTAAGGATCCGGAGAGGTGACAGAGTAGGACAGATCCATGATGGCTTGCTGAAGGTGCGGCGATGGTATGACAGTTTTTCCGGAATTATAATGCGATTAAATACTGACCGGAATGGTGCTTTGAAACGGCCCGGTATTGCCCGTAACAGGACTTCAAAATAGTTCGTTATCGTCCAATTTGAAATGTATAAACAGTCTGTTTTCCACAGAACATATATGCTGATTTGCGTAAACTAATGCCCGTCAGATATACTGCATAATCTTATCATACAGTACATCTGACGGGCATTTCTAATTCGTCTTTTATGCAGATCATAATGACGTAATATACGGGAAATACAGGTCTTATACAGGTGTTATATTCTCATAATTTGAACCATTCATATCCGTCAAACCAGCCGATTTATTTTACCGGACCGGCTCATATTCCATGGCAGAATCCTGTCCGGCAGACTCCACTTTGAATATGACAGGCCGCAGTCCGTCATTGCAGCTGCATATGGCGACTCCCGGCTTTCTAATCCAGTTTCCATAATAAAACAGTTCATTTCCCGTACCATGGACCAGGGAAAATACATACGGATGAATGGCTATCCATGCCCCATCACAAAACCCTTCAGGCTTAGCATAATCCACATAAAATATCTGCCCCTCCTTCATCAGGGGACAGGCAGTAAGGCCCTCTGCTCCGTATTCCCGGGCCAGCTCTTTGTCCAGGGTGGTTTTTAAAACAGTTATCTTTACTTTACTCATGTTCTCAACCTCCTTTTGTCACTGCGGTTTCCCGCTGATATAATATCAAGGCAGCTTAAGACACCTAATGTCGCTTTAAGCCGCCTAAACTGACAGTATCAATAAAATGGGAACGGGTTATCTTTACTTTCCGCAACTGCTCCGACATACCCTCCCCATCTTTCTTCTCCCGTGCACATTATTATATTTACAATCAATCATTTGGTTCCCTGATTCTGATTAACTCTATTTTGCCTCCGCAGGTCAACCGCTCCGCCATAGACTTTACGCCCAAAATTTCCGTATTGGTATGACTTCCCACAAAGAGATTCATCCCGCAGAATCCGGCATATTGCTGTGAATACAGGGCATATTCCCCTGTCACATATGTATCACATCCCAGCTCCACTGCCGCCCTCATATCACTGGTCATATTGCCTCCGCCCGCAGCCACAGCTATCCGGCAGACCGGCCTGTCGTTATTCCGATGACAGCGCACATTTTCCTGCAATATATGGGTAAGGCTCGCCGCAAAAGACTCAAAATCCGTGGGAACAATTTCACCGGCAACACCTCCATAATACTGCTCCCTGTATGGCATGACCTTTTTACAGCCCTTCATCCCCAATGCCTGGGCCAGCGATGCGCTTGTACCAAAATCCGCATCATCTAACGGTGCATGGAAAAAGGCATGTGTCATACCGGCTTCCCGAAGCATTTTATTACAATGTTCTTTCAATCCATATATAAATTCCCAGGAGTCATGGTGGGTAAGAAGAAAATCCACCTCTTTCTCCCTGGCTCGTTCTATGATCTCTCCGGTAAGATTTGTGGCATATCCAATGCGCTTAATATCCCTTTCCGTTTCATTAAAAAAGCCCCATTCTTCCGGAAATAAATGCAGTTTGTCAGAGTCAAACATACTCAGAAGCTGCTCTTTCAGGTATTTATATTCCATTGTTTTTTTCTGTTTCTCCTTGTAGTTATATTTTATTTTTCTTCGCTTTATTGGGATTTGTTTCTTTATTTTGTTCCGGTTTATCTTTCTTGTTCGCTCCGTTTTATCTCCCTGACTTTATATATTTTAACATTAATTCTCCATTTCCCGTACGTCCGCACAGACTATTAATTCGCATCATGACCTGAACTTTATCACGCTCAATACTGCTCTCTCTATACTGTTCACTGTCCCTGTTTACAACCACTTCTTCTATTCTTCTGTCCGTGGAAAACCGAACCTTATAAATACAAATTCCAGTCCAGCTACGGTGAATATACAGGATATTATTTTCAAAATATTCAAACCACTTATCCTCCATTTCACATGGAATATGACCATTTTGAAGTGCGGAAAATTCACCTTCTGTCAGACCGATATCAATTGAAAATGACGCTGTTTTCTCCGGCATATCCAGTGTTTTCCAGTCTGTTTTTATGGCTTTATTCATAGTAATTATACCTGCCTTTCAGTGCTTTTGATAACTCTTGAATTACCAGGATTAAATGGGGCATTATACGCATTTCCATCCCTTTACATCGTGATTGAAACAGCAGTTTTTCGCCAAATAAGAATAGTTGATGATAAGCGCTTTTTCTGTTATTCTTCCCGGGTATATCCCCCACCCCACACCGGCAGAGGCATTGGAAGAACCTTCTTTCATATAGTAATAAAACATCCGCCCATTGCCAAATTCCGGGGTACAAACCGCCTCTTGCTCAAGTGCCTCCAGGTCCTCAGTGAAGAACCCGACTAGCGTTTTCTGCTGCATTTCGGACAGCGCCTTCCTGTACTGGTAAAATGGGCCGGTGTCACAGAATATTCCAGTCCACATGCATTATGGCGCATCTTTACATGAGCAAAAGCATTCTGATATTCTGATAAGACAGTGTATTCTTCCCCCACCAGAGCTTCCACCTGCTGCTGAAATTGTTCCGGCGTTTTCTTTTTACACGGGCTGATACAAATATGATTTCTTCCATGCATAACTGCACTGGGCGTCACCTCCCAGATCTCCCCACAATGATGGCAGCGGAATTTATGGGGTACTCCAAGCCTGGTACATACATTGCTTTCCAATGTATATCCTCTTGCTTCTATTTCAGGGAGTTTCTGATAAAAACTCTGAATTTCACGATTTCTCCTGGTTTCTGCTGAATGAATAATACGATTCCGTTTTCCGCAAACCGGACAGCCACGTTTCATAAAATCCGTATAAGTAATCTGGAATGTTTCATTACAAACCGTATGATACATTGTCATGGAAGTTTTACAATTTTTATAAATGCTCAGAACCTGTATTTCCTCTCCGTATTTCTCTGCAATTCTGCCCTGAATACGTGCAAGCTGTTTACAGTAAGGACAAGCGTGATGCTCCATAAACCATGTAGCAGAGCATTCAAATTCCTGCCCGCACTGATTGCAGAGGAACCGGATAGGTTTTCGGGTATTTACGTAAGAACCCAACATCTGAATCTGTGGATACTCCTGTTCACAGCAGATACAGGACCTGCTATTTGATTTTAATTCCTCATCCGGTTTGTACTGCATTTTTTCCAAATATTTCTTCTGGTCCTGCAGCCGCATTTTCTGTTTCAAATATCGAATTCTTTTTTCCTGTTTATGCTGACGATTTTGTTCGGCCTGTACCACTCTTGGACATCTTCCATCAAACAGACCGTCCGCCTCAGCCTTTTTCAATTTTTGGCAGACTGTAGAAGGGTGTACCTGAAGCTTTTCACCAATCTGTATCTGAGTGTATCCTTGTTTGGATAGTTCTATCATCTGCAATACCATTGAGGTATTTGCGTCCTGTCTGACCTTCCCCCAATTCACACCATCTAACGGATAACATGCTAATTTACTTATAATCTCTTTTCGTATCCAATCCGGTTCCGATTTTCTGCAATCCAAATATATATACTGTAAATGCAGAACTTCTTTTGCAAACCGTTCCTTCTCCCGATCACGTTCCTGAATCATCTCCAACGACCAACCTCCAAGCCTGTTGAAAACATCTGGAGCAAAATGCTGAAGGCCATGTACTTCCAAAAGAATTCCTCGCGGTTCATCGTAAAAATCGTATTTATAATGACCTCTCTTTCCTTCTTTTTCAAACGGTACCATGTATTGTCTATGAAAGGAGATATTCAACTGTACCAGAAACGCATTGACATACCGTTCCGGATAACTCATACCATCTCTGCAATAAGGGCAAGGGACATATTTTCTCTGATAAACAGTATGAATACTCTTGTCCCGCACCAATGAGCCGCATTCCTGACAATAAAAGTCTGCCAGTGTATGCGAATAACGGCTTCTCTCCCTTGGAATCTGCGGTTCTGCAAACCATAATGCGAAATCCGGATCTGTCTCAGCAATCGAAGGATGAAGACAATGTTTGCATGTGCGCAGACGCCCCTGCTGCAAATAGCTTTCTCCAACCTCATATTGGTGGCCCCTTCCGCATCGTAATGTATAGTATTTCCGAAAATGATCAGGTTTTTTCTCCACCTTTTGTCTTGCAATTACAGCCATGCTGCCATGATTTGTTGGAAATACATGACCAATCTCATAAGCATACTGTCCGCGTTTTTCATTCATGGATTTTGAATCCTTCCACCTGTTCTTTCTATGCTGCTTCAGTGTGCTTTTTTCGTTAATGCTGCGGCCACTTCGCAGTGCGGTGAGTGTATAAAAATGATATTCCCAGGACAGAATTGATCCTGGGCGGAACCTACTACTTCTTGATCACTTTATACAATTCATAATCACACTAATCATCATTTCTTTTTCTTCTGGCTTTGATTCAGCAATCATAATTGTCAATGCCACCAGCGTATGATCAGCAATCACCTTTTCGCCATCCCGAAACAGCGCCTGATTCCTATCCATAAAATACAAGAAAATAGCAGCAGCAATCCTTTTATTTCCATCTGAAAAAGAATGATTCTTTGTAATAAAGTATAACAAATTTGCTGCCTTTTCTTCTAAAGATGGATAAACTTCCTGACCTGCAAAGGTCTGGTAAATTGCCCCAATACTTCCTTTAAAAGAATCATCCTTCTCATTACCAAAAACATCACTGGAGCCTCCATAGCTCATACTGTCAATTAATTTTCTACATTCTTCGTAAGAGAGCAGATAAATAGTATTTCCGCCTTATGGCCGCTTCATATTTTGGTGGTCATATGCGTCCAATAACTCCAGGGCTAAGCTATATTTTTCAATCACTGATAAAATCTGTTTTGCATCCAACTGTTCTTCTGTACGTTTCATAATCCGCACTACCTCTTTTAATTGATTCATGCGGTTATCATTGACTGCATAGCCTTTTACTATGTAATCGCGAAGAACTTTATTTGCCCATTTACGGAATGCGATGCCACGTTTGGATTTTACTCGATACCCTACAGAAATAATAACATCCAAATTATAATGAGCAACCTGCCTCATTACGGATCTTTCCCCTTCTTTTTGAACTATCGCAAAATTTGCGACAGTTGCGGTCTGATCCTGCAACTCCTCTTTCAACGCATTGTTAACATGTTTTCCAATCGTTTTTACATCACGCTCAAATAATTCGGCCATCTGATTACGGTTTAACCATACGGTGTCCTGCTCCGGTGTTATGGGTACTTCTAACACAACATTGCCATCTGTAAATAAAACAATTTCCTTCTTATCCATTAAACACCCCTGTCTTAATTATTTTGCATGTCTAAAACACTTTTGAATCAATATCGTTGGTACATTTGGCATCTCCCTTTTTCAGCATAACAAATTATCATCTGTTTTTCATAAGCATCTATTTTCTTCACATTTTATTTTTGATATTTTCATCGTATTCCCTATTACACACAACGCTTCTTTCAATTCTCTTGATTTGTAAATTTATTATTTACAACTTGCCAAATCGAATCAATATCAAATATGTCTTCTGTTTCCATACAATCCTTTTCATATTCTGTATCGCTGTAGAATTTTAAAACTATTCGCAACCTCCAAATAAATCATAGTTTCTATCACTTTTGGAAGTTTTAATCTATTAGCTTTATATCTTTTTTTACAATAAGCATTAACGATCTTTTCACATTCCACAGTTTCCCAAGCCACACTTATGTACAAATTTACCTTTATTACCAACAAAACCAAATCACGATTTATTTCAATAAGTATAACATGAGCAAAAGAATGTTTCAGTAATTTTTCACTTTCGCCACGAAGTATATCTTTTGCCAGACAGTATACACTTTTGCCAAATAGTAAGGTTTACATAAATTGTGTGGTATATAAATATGATGCTATTTTTTCATAGGTTATTTACTTACCGACATCAATATTTGTTCAACTTTATCTAAAAGGTAATCCGATGGTTCCTCACCATTTTCCTTCATATATATCATTTTTATTAAATCATTATCATCCAAGCTAATAATTAATTTTCCACTTTCTTTTAAACACCCTAAAGTTGCCTTCTGGGCATTTGAATCAAAACCCTTTCGTGAAATAATGAAAGCCACATTCCTTAGCGCGACAGGAAATAAGTATTTTTCTGTAATATATATTAAGTTTTGCGAAATGTAATCCGAATAGTTTTTATATTCAAAAACAATAAATTTTGTATGATAAAATGTTATAAGAAATTTCCAAAACTCCGTTGTCCCTTTTAACGAGCACAACAAATCCATACGGAACATCTCATCGTCTGTTTTATGCTGTTCTGAAATTTTAAAAAACTCTGTCTCAAATAGATATTTTATTATTTCTGTGCAGATTATTTCATACTTCTTATCTGCATTATCCAACCTACCCGATTTACATTTTTCCAGCTTCTCTTGAAAAACTTCTACATAGGATATTGTCTCTTCATCTATTGTAGTGTCATTTGTTTTTACTTTTACATTTATTGGTTTTTTTGCTTCTATCTCCAAAGTGGAATATGGAATGCAACTTGTCAATAATTGCAGTAGATCCTTATTTTCCTCACATAAATATATTAAATTACTTATATCCCATATTTCTACATCAAATCTATCAAAAATTTCTCTTTGCGAATCTTCATCGATTTCGCATGGCATAACAATAATAAAAGAGATTTCTTCAGCCAGATTATTAGAAAGCATAATCTGTTTATATTGCAAAATTTGCTTTAAAGCATTATTAAGAATAACCTTTGAATTATATAAATTTCTGTAATACTTCACTTCTAGAACTATTTTTTTATCTTTTTCCGCAACTATATCTGCTCGCATACTACTTTTAGGCTCATTGGATATTTTTACTTCTCTTAAAATATTTTTATATCCTCGATAATCTAATAATTTTATTAAAAAGCGTTCTATAAATTCTCTTTCAATTATATACCCACTATAACCATCTTTAACTGCATCCTTGGTCGTATATGTATATAAACATTCTGCATCATAAAACCAATCTTCAGATGATTCTAAATTTTGCAACACACCCAAAGCCTTTATATGTTCTATATTCAACAGTTCAAGGCACCTTTCCTTTTTTTAAAATTGAGCCTCATCACAAATCATAAAATCAAATCGACTAAAGTTCAATCTGTTTTTAATAACATCTTGATATGTCGCAATTAGAATTTTTTGTTCTTTTAGTTCACGTACATGCGTTGCTATATTCACATATTCAATCATTTGCAATAGTACAATTTTTATCTGCTCACACAGCATAGACCTCGATGACAGAATTAGTATAGATGCATTATTATTTTTTAATATTATTTGTATTACAGCTGCAATAATTACCGTTTTACCAAGCCCTGTTGATATATACATTTTGGCTTTACATTTATCAGATTTGAAAAATTCATATATATTTTCAACTGCCTCTTTTTGATAATATCGAAGATTTTCCAAATATGTCACTTCCCTTCTACTGCCATTCTCATGTATCTTTACCTTACTAATTATTATCCCTTATCTATCCCTACCTAATTGCTTTAATAAGGCGATATGCCGAGATATTCACGTTTTGCTAAAGGGTATGGGTTTTGCCGGCTTGTATCTATTGCCCAATAAAACCCTCATTTTCTAACTCTCAGGCGTACCCCGTCCCCACCCAAACGGAAACTTATCCATTTCTAGTCCTTTAAAAACACAACTCCATTTCCACCAAATACCCCCGCAACCCCGCCTAGAATCAACCTTTCCGCACGAGCAACACGGCGGTTTCGACATGCGGTGGGACGGATATTTTATACTACATGACAAAAGTATTTTCATTACATAGTGGTGGAGTAAATTTCTTTGTCAATTTTACCCCTCTTACCCCTTTTGAACGAAATTCACCCCTTTATGAATATATCTACCCCTCTCACCAAAATTATACTTTCTTTAAGTAAAGTTAATTTAATTTTTCTTTGTCATATTCCAATGCCCTGTACTCCCTTTGCAATTCCCGCGACAGTTCTTCTTCGCTTGGAAGGTATAACTTATACTTTGACGCAAAAATCTGCGTTTCATTTTCTGGTAAGGTATACTTTACTATAGATTCACTTTTATCCGCACAAAGAACAATTCCTATCAGTGGACTATCTCCATCATTCATCAATTCACGTTCGTAGTAATGTACATACATCTGCATTTGCCCTAAATCCTGGTGTGTCAAATCTCCAATTTTTAAATCAATTAATACAAAGCATTTCAAAATGTAATTATAAAACACAAGATCTATTCGGAAATGCCGGCCATCAAATGTAATCCTTTTTGTCTGGCAACAAAAGAAAACCCTCTCCCCAACTCTAAGAGGAATTTCTGCAAATGTGTTATCAATGCTTCTTCAAGGTCGCTGTCATAAAAATCATCATTCGGACTTAATCCCAGAAACTCTAATACATATGGATCGCGTATAATATCCTCTGGAATTTTTACAGGCTCCATTTTCTGGATTTCTTCCGAAACCTTTTCTTTATTCTGACTGGATAGCAATCTTTCATAAAAGAAAGAATTAATTTGCCTTTCCAACTGCCGTGTGCTCCAATTTGATTTTATTGCTTCTTCTATATAGAATTCACGTGCATTTTTATTTTCCACGCGCATAAGCAGGCGATAATGTGTCCAACTCAATTCGCCACGCAGTGCGTGACTATTTGGAAATGTCAGATAAAACTGTCTCATGTATTTAAGATTAGTCAGTGTGAAACCTTTACCAAAATCTACAATCATTTGTTTGGATAATTCCGCTATTAATCTACTCCCATATTCTGCTTTTTCATATCCATCCTGCTGTTCCACGATACTTTTTCCTATATTCCAGTACGCTTCCACCATTGCAAAGTTTGCTGTTTAATATACTTTGTTTCTGGCTTCAGAAAGAATTCTTTTAATTTGTTCATAAAATTGATGTTCCATTTGATTCCTCCTAAAATTGCATACAACTCATTTACCACAATTTCGAATACAGAAATATTTTTCCTGCACAAATACATTTGCCAGACTTGATGGAATGTTATTTAAAATATTTTCTTTAGTTACTTGGATTAATTTATCCTTTCCAAATGCGTTACTAATGTCTTTTAATGATTTATCATTTTTACAGATTCTAAGTAGCTGTTGAAAAAATGAAGAAATTGAAACGATAACCCTATCCCGCATCATATTATCTAAATAGAATTGCATCATATTATCATAAGATAGTATGCCATTTTTATATTCCAACATGAGCAATTCACTTTCACCTGAATATTCCCACTTACTATACGTCTCTAAATCATTTATAAAACAGACAAACATTTTATCGCTAAAAGACCAGTCAACACCCTCAATTTTGGTTACTACTTGTCCGTCTGGATAACTTTTATACCAGTATGCTCCATATCCAGGCAAATAAAAATTTGTATTATTTCCACTAAGATGATGAAAATAATTCAAGCTATTTAAAATACTTTTCCCAACTTCTAAATCGGGACGTGTAATCAATATTCCAATAGTATCTTCCTTAATTTCATCGCTGTTAATATCTCTTAACATATTCTGGTAGGTAATTGCCTCCAACATTCTATCACCTCAAATTCCAATCTATAAATTTATCATAATATTTAACTATTTTACAATAGTATGGTTTTGCTACATAGTTTAATTTACATAGCAACCCCCTCATTTTTAAACTATCTGGCGTTATCCCCGTCCCCACCAAGAAGGAAACTTATCCATCTCTATTCCTTTAAAAACACAACTCCATTTTCCCCAAATAATCCCGCCAACCCGCCTAGAATCAAGGTTTCCGCACCAGCAACGCCACGGTTTCCACATGTGTCGATACTCCTATCGGAACACGTTTTATCAGCCTCGTTGCTTCCATGTGAACACAATTCATCACTTCTATGTCGTCCTCTCGCATTTTTTCTTTGCGGCTTAAATCGGCTGCCATCTACACTGTTCTTCACCCCTGTTTTATAAACAAATGTGAGCTGTGCAGGGTCTTTGTTTCCATCTTCATCATAGCCGCCAACAATTACTTTTTCTACAATGCTTTCAAATACATGGCGATCGAACACATCCAAAACCTCATTCTGTTCAAGCGTAGACTTAAACTCCTTTAAACGTCGCTTAATATCTTTCTCGTTCGCGGCTGTTTCCTGCAATTTCTGGCGGTCGGCAACAAGGTGTTCTGCTTTTTCCATAAGTGTAGCATACTTCGTTTCGTATGTATCTTTATCTATGCTATCTTCAAGGCGCATATCAACCAGCTTATTCTTCTTGCCCTCTACTGCACTGATTTCCTTTTCGATTTTTGAAAGCTGCTTATTGACTGTGCTGTTACTCAATGTATCATCCAGCCTTTGCAGAAATTCGTCTAATACGTCTTTGTTATTATCGCATAATAAGCGGTAACTTTCAATGAACGCTTCTTCGATTGCTGTTTCTGGTATTCCCTTACTATCTGGACAGAATTTCTTTCCCTTTTTCGTAGCTGTTACACACTGCCAGATAACCTTGCTGTACTCCGAACTACTGTGCCAATTCCGTCTTGATAAAGTGCTGCCGCAAAAACCACATTCCAGCATACAGCTAAATGCGTATTTCCTGCTATACTTCTCACGTTTACCATTGCCTACTGTCGTCCGGTTCTTATTTCTCCGGTTTAGAATTTCCTGTGCCTTTTCAAAGACTTCCTCACTGATGATTGGCTCATGGTGGTCTTTCATATAGAACTTATCTTCTTCACCCATATTTTCAAGCCGACGTTTGGAAATGGGGTCAACCGTGAATGTTTTACCTAACAGTATATCACCTTTGTATTTCTCATTCTTAATAATTCCAATAACTGTAGATGGTGCCCATGTGGAACTACCGTATTTTGTTTTGTAGCCTAGATTTTCAAGTTCCTGTCCGATAACAGAACCGCCAGCTCCCTCAACATAACGATTGAAAATATATCTGACAATCTCTGCTTCTTCTTGATTGACAGTAATTGTCTTGTCCTCCGGGTGATAATCATAGCCAAGGCAGCCTTGAAAACCTACCAGTTCGCCACGCTTCATTTTCATTTTTAAGCCTTTTTTCACATTAGCTGAAATGTTCTCAACTTCCTGCTGTGCGACAGAGCTAAGAACAACAAGCAACAGTTCCCCGTCCATTGTAAGAGTATTGATTTTTTCATCCTCAAAATAAACAGCAATATTTCTCTCTTTCAGCATACGAACATATTTCAATGTGTCTAATGTGTTTCTGGCAAATCTTGAAATTGATTTTGTAATCACCATATCAATGTCGCCATTCATACAGTCATTTATCATACGCTGGAAATCTTCTCTTTTTGTCACCTGTGTACCCGTAATCGCTTCATCCGCATAAATGTCAGCCAATACCCACTCTTTGTTTTTCTTAATCATATCCGTATAATACTGGACTTGTGACTTATAGCTGTTCAACTGATCTTCGCTGTCTGTGCTGACACGGCAATATGCAGCTACACGTAAACGCTCAATGGCTTTTCCACGGGCTTGCTTTGATAAAACATTTCTTGCTTTTATAACTTCAACTTCCTGCATAATATACCTCCTTATTTTTGTGTTCCTTTTATAGTGTTATTATATCACTTTTAGAAACACAATTCAAGCAGTTATGTCAGAAAGCACTTTGTAATCTTTCATCAATTTTTGTTTTACAAGGGTATACTCTTTTTCAGAAATCAATTTACGGGCAAGCAGTTGTTTTAGCATGGCAATTTGCATACTATAACGAATCAAATTATTCATGAAACCCCTCCTTGCATTTTTAGATTTAGAAGTAATCAGATGGCTTCGGCAGCTCCACTGGACTTTCACCATTCCCATTCTGATGGGTGAACCGTGTCATACGGGTGTATCATTATTCTGATATACGGGTCATGGCAGCAACCTTTCCAACAGTTGCTTGCGGATCACTGGCGTGGTCGCTCGCTGGTGTCCCTCCTTTCAGTGGTCGTGGCGTTCCAGTCCACAGGCTCGCCGCATATCAAACGTATCTGATTACTTTATTCAGTTTTCAAAGAACGGTAAAGAGCGGAAATGAGGTGGTAGGCACTCTCTATTACACTTATTTCACTTTGACTTCAAATCCCAAAATTGCTTCAATCAGCGCAGCTCGTATTCTGCCTTTCAGTTCCATATCGACCACGATATACATATTTCCGTGTTCGTCATAGAACGGGCGCAAGCTGGCTTTTGATATGTAAGCGTCATAGTGGTTTAAAATCTTTTCGATTGCTACCTCGTCACCGTCAGCAGCCGAGCTGATTGTGGAAAATAGCGGGCACTTCTTGGTAGACTTCATCATGGTTTATTCCTCCTCGTACATATCTCTGATTAGCTTTAATGTGTGCAACCTGTTTCTACAAACGGAAAATCGTTCCATTTCCATGACCTGTGCAATTTCAGCGTCGGTCATCTCAAGAAAGTAGGACATAAGCAGAATGTTACGTCGTCTTTCATTCAATTCTTTGATTGCTTCACATAGCTGTTCATCATAGATACGGACTTCATTGCCGAATACGTCAAAGGCTGTAAATTCAACCGAGTATTCGTCGCAAGTGCCGATATGGTTTAATTCCATTTCCGGCAGCTCACAGAATGGAGTTTCACGCTTTGCACGTCTGCCAAGCTCACGGTTATAGTCCTTTACGGTTGTTCCTACAACCTTGCGAGCCAGACAATCAAATTGAAGTCTGATAGCGTTCTCGAAAGAAGATGGCTTCATAATCTCACCTCCTTTCCAGCTAAAGTTGCTAAAGCGAAAAGGCTTCTACCTCTTTTCGCACTAACACTCGCCGCAAGAAGTGGGATTTGATACCCAACCGCAAAAACTTTTTGAAAAAGTTTTTTGCAGCAAAAAAGCACAAGGGCAATACTGACGTACTGATCTTGTGCTTTATAAATTATTCCTGCTATATGACGTGAAAAACCATATACAGGAGTATGAAACACCGCAGAAATTAAACGGATTTTTTTAACGGTCTACCAATGGTCGAATGTTGTCGAATATGCAGGCGTTCCATGCGGCTACCTCCTAAAGCCGCTAAAACAAAACCATCCAGTAGTCTGTTCCACCGTTAGGGAAAAAATAAAACGGCGGCTGTATGAACCGTCGTTTTATCGAAAAGGGCATATTAAAGCATTACTGCTGACAACGGTTTTTTTATTACCGCCAAGCAGCATATAAATTTGTTGTTTTCCTATACAATGGGAACTGATAAACCTTACAATACGTTTTACTGTACCTGTCGCAAATTCTTTAGGAACAGTAAAATGTAGTGAGGTGATTAAATATGCGTAAAACAGAAGATAAATACGATTTCAGAGCCTTTGGACTTGCCATTAAAGCGGCAAGAATGAAACAAGGTCTGACTCGTGAACAGGTGGGAGCAAAAATTGAAATTGACCCACGCTATCTGACGAACATTGAGAATAAAGGGCAGCACCCAAGTTTACAGGTGTTTTACGACCTTGTAACTTTACTCAATGTGTCCGTTGATGAAATTTTCCTGCCGTCCAGCGACAAAGTGAAAAGCACTCGCCGCAGACAGTTGGAGCAACAGCTTGATACTTTTGACGACAAAGATATGGTTATCATGGAAAGTGTCGCTGCTGGTATCATTAAATCAAAGGAAGTGGGGGAAGATTAGTTCCTCCATTTTTATTTGCCAGCCAAACATACCGAATATAGCGGTAGGCAATAAAATGAGCCGATAATCTATGAGGTATAAATCCTCTAAACTATCGGCTCTGCATCTTAGTGTCTGGCTCTTTGATAATTATTAACTTGAATCTACTGACATTAACTAAAATCTCATGTTTGCATTTTGGGCAAAAAAGAGGGAAATTTTTCAGCTCTGTGTCAATTCTTATTTTTACTCTAGTCTTATTTTGACATATGGGACAGAATATCCAATCAGTCTTCATCCTGTTTGTCCCTATATTGCATACAATATATTTCAATAGCTCTGCTAAAAAATGATGCTAAATCTTCTTTCCCAAATCGATTTATAAAATCTGAAAATCTTTTGTCCGTAATATACAATTTGCCTAAATTAGAAAGCATCTGTTTGTCACACTGATAAAAATGTTCAGAAATATAAAGCTGCCATTCCTGCACAATCGCTTGAACTTCTGGATAGTCTGGTGATTTATCTTCATACATAGCCAGTTTTTCAAAGGTGACTTGTGCCATATTGTAAAATGCCTCTATTTGCTCGTTTTGGATTTTTCGTGCTTTCAGAGAAAATGTTTCTTCATATTCTCTAAAGCTGTCAGTATCGCCCCAACGTTCCAGAACTTCTTCTCTAAATTTGGCTTGTAATTCAAGCACTTTTGAATTAGAAAATGCTGAAAAGGAAACAGCTTTTTTTTCTTTGATTTCAGCTTTTACAAGGGCAATAAGACTTTCAATTCGTTCCTTTTGAGCTTCTAAAATACTAAGATGTTTTTCTAATGCTTCTGCACGATTATAATATGGTGAATGAAGCAAGTCCTTTATCTCCTTTAAGGCAAAACCAACCTCACGGAAAAATAGAATTTCTTGTAATCGAGATAAATCATCTTCTGTATACAAACGATACTTTGTTTCAGTTACAATAGATGGTTTCAAAAGCCCTATTTCATCATAATAATGAAGTGTCCTTGCCGTAATACCTGTTAGGTTGACTACCTCGTGTACTGCCATTGGTTTCTCATTCATTCCAAAAATCCTCCACAACTTCTAAAATTTCACTTGCAGGTAATAGCGTTGCTTCTACAATGCTTTTCCCTGTTTTTTTCAGATAATGCTTCACCAAATGATAACCACATGCATAGCCAGCGCAATAAGGTAAGCCAACAGGAGGATAATTCTGCAAAACAGCTATTTCATCTCCATAAAGATAAGCATTGAGATTTTCAAGTCCTTGCACATTCAATCCATCTCGAATAATTGGCTTTATATATTCATTTAGGGTTTCCATATCGGTTTCTGTTACCCACGGACCAGCCTTGTCCTCGCCATATAAATAAGTTGCAAAATTTTCTGCAAGTCCCTCGCTAACCATCATTTCTCCAAGTGTAATATCATTTTTCCATTTAATAAACTGAAAACGTACATTATGATTTGTTTCGTGTGCAAGAGCTACGGGGAGATGTTCAATAGTAAAATCATTAGGCACAAGCCATGAAAAAATGTATCCGGGTATACCTCCATCACCACAATATCCCTTATTAAGAACAATATAAGGATTCTCGGCATTTGCCAATAAAATAGTAAAAAGATACTCTTGAACAGGTAACTCAATACCATTTTCAGAAAAACAGCTTAATGATTTTTTTATGGATTGCTCGCAGGCAGTCCAAAGCATATCTGATGAAATACGATCAATATTACCTCTCTGTGATTCGTCTACTTTAGTTGGAGCAATATGACCGAGCATACCGCTTGCCATTATGACATCATAGCCATTAGGTTCAGCAGCTTTCATCGGTACACTGTAACAAGCCCACTTTTTTTCAAAGGGCATCATCAACTCATACCGATAAACGTCATTTTTTTTATCAAACGGTGCGTTCATAATCTTTAAATAAGCACCGTCCGAACGAACTGGAATTACTTTCATATTATATCATCCTTTCTTATTTTTCTACATCATACACTATGACGTAACGTTAAAGTCAAGAGAAACCGAAATTTTTTATTTCTATTTGGGCACCTAATACCTCTAAAATTATTGTTACATTACTATTCTCCAGTTCCCATCTATTTCAGTCAGCACCAAGTCAAATTGTGAAATCTGTGCTGCCTTTGTCCGCTGGTCGAGATACTTCACCGATACTGATACCTTGACCTTATCCCCATCCATTGTAAACAGCGGATTGATTAGCTCGGAGTACAGATAATCAGTATTTACAGGTTTCAGCGCATTGCCAGCCACATAGTAGGAAAGCTCCTTGTCCGTAGCCGCCGGATACAGCTTGAAGAATGTTTCTAAAAAGTCGGTCACTTCCTCTGTAGTGGCAGCGTCCACAGTTCCGTCACTTTCCGCTGCCTTTGGCTCATAGCCGGATTTTGCTGGTATCCGGCTGATGGTCGGGTTCTTTGTGATTACCATGTTCCCGTCACCATCCACATGAACCACTACCGTGTAAGCGGCAGCATTACGGCTGGTCTGGTCGCCCTCTGTGATGGTCTGATCGATCGAATAAAGGACGGTGTACTCGTCTGTGCCAGCCTGCTCCAAGTTCCAGATTTTCACCTCATTCACCGCAGAACTGGTGGGAATATCGCTTCTCACCGTGTCCACATTCAAATCCTGCAAGCTCTTTGTTAGATACTGACTGATGGCTTTTGTCCTTGCTTCAATGGCTTCTTTGTTATTCCCCCATGAATAGTAGGCTTTTGCAAAGTCCTTGACAAAGTTTTCAATCTTGTTGGTATCCACGATACGCTGCTGTATGACCTCTTTCTCATGGACGGTGTGCATATCAATGGCGGTGAAATTCTTATACACCCCAAAGCTGACGCTGGCAATCAGCACCAGCCACAGGGCAATCACGGATTTCTTGTGCGTGCCAGCTTTTAGAACACGCACTTTTTTCGTCTTGTTGGGTTTTGCTTCTTTCTCTTTTTTCTTAAATCTCATAGTTACCATTTCCTTTCTGTCTTAGTTGGATTTCACACGTCCGGCACCAATGATGTGTTGCTGCCAGTACGAAGTGTTTAGGTCTGTATAGCCAATCGGGTTTCCGGCGTGATACATACGGTTATTTCCTGCATAGTAGAGTAGGAAAGCACCGCCTTTCCTTATTTCTAAGGTAGGTTTGTGCAGTCCTCTCCCCGAACCGTGCTTGCATTTCTCAATGCACACGGCTCTCCATCTTTGCTCCGTTACAGGTTATTTCTTTTCGCCATGATGTATAGCCATGTGACACTTGTGGCATACCACGATTGTTTTCCGTCTTTTGGCTATCATTATCTTTTCCCATTCTGATTTTCCTTTAAGGTTTTTAACCTTGTTTACATGATGAATTTCGTATCTGTCATTTTCCGTACACCCACATACTTCACATATCTTCGCCTTTAATCGGCTTTCTAATGTTGTTACGTCATGGGAATAATTTTTAGCTGTTTGTGGAACAATATCAGTAAACTTCTTTCCTTTGCAGTCAGCATAATTCGCAAAATACATTTTCTTTATTCCTGTTTTAGTTTCATAAGGAATAGCCCATTTGCCTGTACCGTCTTTATACATAGCTCTAATTTTAGAAACTTTAGAACGGTGCTTTCCTGCAAGTGTTTTCAAACAACTATATTCCATAAGATAATTGAAATAGATTAGCTTGTTAAAATTGCTTGCCAATCCATAATAATTACAGATACCTCTTAATTCTGCATTATAAATAGTCACTATTTCCAAATCTGTCCTATTAAGCAGTTGTGGTCGGTGTATAGGTTCTAATTTCCCATTGTCTGACCTCTGCTTTACAATTCCATTTGAAAATAAAAATTTCTCTATCTTGTCTTTGAATGGAATACTCAATTCCACCTTGTTATTCATAGAACGGGTTTTGAATTTTCCTTTTGGTTTAATCTGCTGGTCACGGCGTACTCTGACATCATATCCGAGAAAACGAGCAGGAGTATTACTGTGTGTAATCAGAGTTTTTTCTTGACTAAGTTCCATTTTTAATGTGGTATTTATAAATTCTGTAAGTTCTTGCTTAATCTTCTCACAATCCTGTCGATTGCCATTCACAGCTATTAGGAAATCATCAGCGTAACGCACATATTTTATTTTCTTGTCGTCACATTGTTTCGCTGGTAGTTTGAGCATTTGAGCCGTTGCAGTTTTATATTCTTCAATCAGCTTTTCTCTTTCTATACCGTTGCTATTTTTAATTTTGTTGTGTAATCTTTGGCGTAGTCCTACCAGTTTTGTATATTCTGGTGTATAACGTGCCTTTGTTGCCACATCAAACTCTTTCTTTATTTTCATTACGTGACGGTCTAATTCATTAAGGTAGATATTCGCAAGAATAGGCGAAATGATACCACCTTGAGGGCAACCGCTATATGTTTCGTGGTATTTCCAATCTTCCATATAACCTGCCTTTAAGAATGAACGAATGAGTTTCAGAAAACGTGCGTCTTTAATTTTCTGATTGATAATTTCCACAAGTACCGCATGATTGATGTTATCAAAACACCCTTTTATGTCGCCCTCTATAAACCAGCGTGCTCCTGTAAATTCTTTTTTTATTTGAGCAAGAGCAGTATGACAACTTCTTGCTGGTCGGAAACCGTGAGAGTAGTCTGAAAAAATAGGCTCATAGATTGCTTCTAATATCATGCGTATTGCTTCCTGTATCAGCTTATCAGTAAAGACAGGCAGTCCTAAGGGACGCATTTTGCCATTTGATTTTTTGATGTATGTACGTCTTACTGGTTTTGGTTGATACATTTCATTTTTTAAGGCTTCAATGATATTTTCAATATATATTTCGCTAAAACCGTCCGCTGTGTCGTCTGTTACACCCTTTGTTCCTGCTCCTTTGTTGGAGTAGAGGTGTTGGTATGCAACATAGTATATATCTGGACGGAGTAAATACCGATAGAGCCTTGTAAATACTTCATCATGGTTCTTTTTTGAATTTTCCTGTAATTTGGTTAAAATCTCCATTGTTGGTTTCATTTGAGGTTTTCCTCCCTAATCAATTTCTAATTTTAATTCGCTAAGACTGCTTTCCTTCGCCATGTGAACGGTTTTCCCGTATCCGATTTTACGGCTTTCCCTGTCTTTTCAGGGTTCTCAGACTACTATGAAAGCTCCGTTACCTTGCCAGATTTTCAGCGTCATCTCACTTAGCATAGCCTTGTGATTTATCACTGCAAGAGCATTACGCATAGCCATTGTTGGCATTCTGGTTTAGGTAATCTCCAGTTGACGAAAGTAGTAGGCTAGTGTGAATTGTCGGATATGCTTTCGTTCCGTTACTACTGGTTCTCCAGCGTACCGTATGAATTAATTGATAACCCACTGAAAGGCATTTATTTTCAGCGTTACTCATACCACAGGTTTCAGACAAGTTTCCTGTGTCCACACGTAACAGAGGTTTGGAACTCACATTCAACAAATCTAGTTTTATCCTCATATTCACTTAACCTTGCAGTTCAGTCGTGCTCTATTGTCTTTGAACAACTTTCTGCTTTCCTGCCGTGCTATTTTCCCGTACAGTTTTCGCCTTTCGGTTAGGCAGGTGGTTTCCCGTGTTATCTTACGGGGTAGTGCCTTTTTTCTGTCCCCCTTTCTTTAATCTACTTCTAACTTTCGTCCCTCTGGACGCACTATCCCCACATGGGTGACATAGGTTCCTGCATTGTAGGTACTGTGGAAGAATACCAAGTCACCAGCTTTCGCCTGTGACAGTGGGATATGCTGTGTTGCGTCGTACTGGTCTTGCGCCACCCTCGGCAGGCTGATACCAGCCTTTCCATAACACCACTGCACCAGACCGCTGCAATCAAAGCTGGTGTTCGGGTTATCTCCCCCGAACACATACGTCCAGCCTTGATATTTGAGAGCTTCATTGAAGATTGCCTGTACCGTGGCGTTGCTGAAATTGGGTACTGCTAGATATTGCGCTACCAGCCGGACGTAAAACATATTTCCATACTTATACCGCCAGCCGACGTTTTCCTTGATGGAGATTTCATTTTTATAAGTCACTTTGACACCGCCGGACTTCTCCTTTGCGAAGCTGACCGCCAGTTTAAAGGTATACTTTTTCCCGTGGCTTGCCACATAATCAATAAAACCGCCGCCATAGTTGTAGCTCTGGACGACGGTGTTTATATCACAGCCTTTTGCTTTTGCCAAAGCAAGCAGAGAAGCAAAATACTTACATCCCTGTTCAATGGACTGCTCTGTTCCTAAAGAGTTGGGTGGCAGACCTAAAGACTCGCTGGACTGCATAACGTCCACCGCTGTGCCGCCGGACTCCACCTGCATGATGGCAAGCAGGTAATTCACATAGTCTGAAATGCCGTATTGCTTCGCATATTTCTCCACGGTCGGCTGGTGTTTCAAGACCTCCGCTGACAGGTTCATGCCCGAATAGTCAAAGCCGGAGCTGCCGCCGCTTTCCTCGTCGTCTGCTGTGACGATAAACAGAAACAACAGCAGGCTGATAATCACCGTGAAAATCCCACCAAGCAGTGCTAAATGCCGCAGCTTCATTTTTTCCGTCCTTTCTTCGTGTTGTGGGTAGTAGATTTCTTCACAGTGTTCCGGCTTGTTTTCTGTGTATTGGTTTGTCGAATAGTCTTAGTTCCGGCAAAAGCTGGCTCTTTTACCGCCTGTGGCTTTGTTGGTTCTTTGACTGTCTGGAAACGTGCCCCAGACTCCCGCATCACTTGCGTGCGCTCCTGTATCTTTGCCGCTGGCTCTCTGCCTTTCGTGGTCGGCGGCTTCTCATAGCTTTCTCTGGATACTGCCGCCGGACGTTCCTTACTGGTCGGCTCTGTCTTAGGAGCAGCACCTTTCGCAGCAATCGCCTGTGGTGTTGTTGCGCCGGATACAGGCGTTGTGGCTGGTCGCTCATGGATAGAAGCAGCACCTTTCGCTGCTGATCCTGTCGGCTTTGCCTTTTCCATTGCCATGCGCTTTTCCGCTATGGTCTGCCTGTGGCTGTCCTGTTTTGCCGCCCGTCCTTGCTGACGGGTGGTTTTTTCCTCCACCATGCCACGCTTGAAGTCGGACACGTTTTCCTTTGCCCGCTCTTTCACGGAATGGACGGCGTATCCAGCCTGTATCGGCATATCTTTCACCTGCTCCTTGACGGATTGTGCCTTGTCCTTGACTCTCTGCTTTGAATCCAGCACCGCACCCACCTTAGAGCCAGCACGTTTGCCGAAAGTAACGGTATCGCCGGATTGTCCGGTATCGTGGTTGGGGCGGCTGCCTGTGGCGTGGTTCTGTCTGTCCGCTAATTTCCTTGTATCGGGTTTACGGCTGCCAGAAACTACCGCAGCACCTACCGCACCGCCAGCCATGCCAGCGGCTAACGTCCTGCCGACACGACGCTCCATGCGCCTTGCCCCTCGGTTTAGGAGCATATAAGGTCGCCGGAAGATACGCCTGCCGACCTGTTGTGCGTCGCCGGACTGCAAGCTGAACATTCCCATCAAATCGCCCAGTTTGAAATAGATACCTGCAAAGGTGACGATCTGCAAGAACGCAATCATGAAGAACGGATAGCCTGCCGAGATAGAATAAAACATGGTACTCACGCTAAAGGCGGCGGTGATAATGAGGGTAATGCCTGCCCGCATCATGATGGTGTTGAACAGCTTTGTGATGGCTTTCTTTGCCATGCCCTCGTAAGAGGGTATCATGGATAAGATAAAGCTCACGGGCAGGAACATGGCGTAGATAATAAACAGCACTTGCGAGAAAATCATCATGCCCGTAAGCAGGAACACAAAGACGGAAATGCCGATATTGAACAGGAACAGAAAGACCACCGTTCCCAGGCGGCTCATAGTCTTTGTGACGCTCATGTTCGGGTTGTCCTTATCCTCGATTTCCGCAATCACCGTATCCTCTCTGGTGTCGGTGTCCGGGCTGGCAGAGAGCAGGCTTTCCACACGGTCTGCACCCAAGTCCTCCATATCGGAGCTGCCGTACTGCAATAACAGCCACGGCTGCTGCACCTGTATGGAAAACAGGCTGTCACGTATCAAGTTCACACTGTCTTTCCCTTGACTGTCGGAGTTGGGGAGGGTGATTTTCGTACCCAGTGACAGTGCCGCACTGCTGATGTCAGAGGAAAAGTCATTGATTTTCGTGATGTAGTTGGGAGCGTAGGCGATAAAGGACGCTGACAGGACGAATACCACAAGGAAGTTGACGACTGCATGGACAGCCTTTGTGGTTTCCCTCTTGATAAGACCTGTGTACGCCACGTAGATACCCACCAGCAGCACAAGGATAAGCAGGAAACCCACGTAGAACCCCTGTGTAGAAAAGCCGCCTGCATTTACCCCGGCAAGGGTCTGGATGTTTGTTCCGATTGCGTTTGCGGTATCGGAGATAAAGTCCAGCTTGTAGGCTTCCTGCACCACGTACCCTGTGGCGTTGGAGATATACATACTCACTGTCCATACAAAGTTAGTGATGGCGTACAAGCCGTACTGGATACTCTTGCCGATACCGTCCAGCCAGTTCCACGGCAGCCAATCCCATGAGCTGTCCACGTAGAAGTCAAGCTGGTAGTTTTCCAGCGGGTACTTAGAATACTGGTTGGCAGCGTCCACCGTGTCGTCCACCAATCCGGCGGCATGAGCCACCGTACCCTTGATGGACAGGAAAACGAGGATACCCACAATGACTAAGAGGGTGATACCTGCATAGCGCAGTATTTTATGTTTACGCATAGGCTTCACCTCGTTTCTTCTGTCTGGATTGGCGGTCTGGTATCAAAGGCATGGAACAGGTCGGCAAAGACAGGGTGTATCTGGATAACGCCCACCCGACCGTAAAGGTCTTGAAACAGGCATTGCCCGTTCTCCAAATCCCGTAGCCGCTTCTGGTTGTTCTCGTCGTCTTTGTCCACACCAAAAAATTCAAGCGTGTTCTTGATCTCGCTGATGTCCGTGGAGCGAAATGCAAATTTCAGACCGATATTGTTTTTCATCTTCTCGTCGTCCACGTCGCCGGAGTTCTGTGTCACGAAATAGACAGCGGCGTTCATGGAACGTCCGGCACGTATCAGCTTGTTGGACAGAGCCTTGCCCTGTGCCACCTGTAAGAACGTCCACGCTTCGTCTAAATCCACCATCTTAAAAATGCTCCGGTCGGAGTGGATATAGTCGAGAGCAAAGGTACTGATAACGATAAGCATAGCCACGGAGAGCAGCTCCATTGTGGTGTATTCCTCAAACTTTGTGTCACGGTCTGGCAGCACCAAATCAGCCACCTGTATGATGTTGAGCTGCTTATCTAAGCTGATGGACTGTTCCACCGTACCGTCGGAAAAGAGCAGATGGGAAAAGTCATAGTCCACCATGCTCTCGATATGCTCCGCTATGTTGTTGGAAACAAGAGTGTCCTCTTTTCGCAGCTCGTCAATGACGCACAAAAGACCTCGCCTTTTGCCCTGTGTGACAGAGCGGATTGCCTTTCTAAGCACGGGGAACTTGTCACCGTCACGGCTACTGATACCTGTTAAAAAGGTCAGGATGTCGATTGCTAGGCTTTCAGCGTCTTTTAAGTTCTTCATAATCACGTAAGGGTCAAGCAGTCCTTTGTTTTTCGCTTCACTGGTAAGGTTCACGATATTGATTTCCTGTGCAATCTCCGGCAGCGTTTCTTTCCAGTTCCCACGCTCGGATTTTGGGTCTACAATGACCGCACTGCCCCCGAACAGCACCGCATAGTAGACAATGAGGTTGTTGCAAAAGGACTTGCCGCCCCCAAGTGAGCCAAGGAATGCAGCCGCCAGCGCATTTGTGACCGAGCCTTTGACTCCCTGTGCCGCAAGGCTCGGTTTCAGATAGACGTTCCTGCCCGTATCAAGGTTGTAGCCGATATAGATACCGTCACTTTCTCCTAGCTGCTGGGTCGCACCAAAGCCAAGACCTGCCAGAAAATCACTTGTCACGTACTGGATATAATCGTTGATGTATCGCTTACTGGCTGGAATGAACTCCTCATGCAGACCAAGCATATCCCCGAACGGGCGCACCAGCTTCACATTGAGGTCGTCGTAAAAGTCCTTGACTTCATCACAGCGGCGTTTCAGCTCGTCCAAGCTGTCAGCCGCCACACGCACCACGTAGGACAGCTTATACATGGACTCTTTGGACTGGTCTAAGGTAGTTTCCAGCTCATTTACAGAGTCCAGAGCGTCCACCACGTTGTTGCTGGTTTCGTTGTTGGACTCCCAAGCGTGGTTGTCTAAGTCTTTCAGCTCTTTCTTCTTGTTCCTTACCGTCGTCAATGCTTTTTTGTTGGTGACGATTTCCACATTCATAGACGTGGACACGGGGAACGTAAATTGCTGCTGTTGATAGTAGAAAATTTCCGAAGATGGGAAGTCCAGCTCCCCGACGATATTGTTGATCGTGAAGTAGGCAGCATAGGTGGTCTGTTCCTCACTGTCCAGCTTTAAGTACCGTTGGTTCTCTGTGATCTGACAGCGTGTCGGACGGATAAGGTCGTACCGTTTCACCAGCGTTTCTTTTTTCAGCTTCTTTACGGGGAAGTCGTAGGCATAGTCCTCATAGGCAACGCCTGTTTTCCCGTAAATATGCTCAATTAGGTAGCCAAAGTCGTGTTTTTCCAAACGCCGGATTTTAAACCGACGGGAGATTTTACTCTCCAAGAGCTTCTCCATCTTTTGGAAACGGGTAATTTCATCATTGCTCATAGATACAAAGTCGCCCATGAGGTGATGGTTGACCTCGTACAGAAAATCAGTAAAGGTCATGGCAGCGGACTTTCCGGCGTGCTTCAAGCTGATTTCTTCCTCGTTCACCAGCAGCTTGAAGCCAAGAAAAAAGCGGTAGTCAATCTGATTTTCCCCAATCATCTCAACCAACGCTTCGGTCTGTTCGTCTATCTTTGCACAAGCCACCTCACAAAGCCGCCCTGTGACCTCCTTTTTGGAGCGTTCCTGTGTCTGCCGGATACTGGACTCGGTGCTGATCTGCAAGGCGTGTATCTTCCCGTCACGGTTCTGTGCGATTAGCTGCCGGAAGTTATCATGCACCATGTACTTTTCCTCCGGCGACAGGAACGAATAATTGTAGGGTATCAGCTCATAGTAAGCAAAGCACTCCCCGTCATGGTTGAACACCAGATTGTTTTCGATATATTTAATGGGGAACATACACATCACTCCTAACTGCCGTTATGGCTGTATTCAATAGTTCCGTTTTCAGCTTCACCGCTTTCCCGGCGTAGGTCACTTTTGGGCGCAGCAGGTAGCTGATACTGGACTTTAGGAAACCGTAGGGTTTCTTTCCGTCAAAGGTTTTCTGGCTCATGAACCACGTCACCGCCACGGGAATACCGAAGTATTTGAGGAACGCCCCGTCAATCATGTTTAAGGGCGGCAGCTCCGCAAATACAATCACCGCAAAGAGGGATACCACGAACCATGCCATCTGTGTGAATGTGATGGGGAATGGGAGCTGAAAGTCATTGATAGCGTAAATGACCTTTTCCACGCTCCAAATGCTGGTATAGCTTCTTATTTTCTTCAATGTTTTGTACCATTCCTTTCTTCTAAAATGGAAACAGCAGCCTGCATTTCACAGACTGCTGCATAAAGCAGATGGATTTACCACCTGTTGTCATATATAAAATTAGCTGCCAGAATCACACGTTTGTGCAGGTCTGCCAGCTTGTTAATACGGACACTCAAAAACTCCGTATCTGGTTTCTATGAAGCACCCCTCCAAGTCAATGTCACGGGCAAAGGCTTCATAGTCTATGTAGTTACGCAATCGGTCGGGTATCTCGCCCAGAACGCCGCACTCGTCAATTAAGTGGTAGGCAACGTCCACCATGTTGTCGCAAGGGTATTGGATAATGTCGTCCTTGTGGTCGTAGAGTTCCTCCACGCTGCAAAAATGGCAGAGCAGGTCGTCAATCACCTCATTCAGCGGATAGTCCAGTTCTTCCACCATCTCGCACAGGCGGTTGACTTCCTCAATGGGCGTGTACTCGTCGATTTCAAAGGGCAGCTCATAGTCATGGATGGCGTATTCTTCGTATCGGTCATTCAAGCCGATTCGTTCTGCCATCTCGTCGTAGTCCACAGGCGGCGTGAACCAGTCACCCACAAGCTCCCCCTCATTGTACTTGCCAAGGTTGGCAATATAGACACGCATTTCCTCCAAAGGCAGCCACCGCCTTACCGATAGCGGAACACGCCGCTGCTTGTAAAGAGGTATTCGTCGCTTTGTTCCAGCTCATGACCGTAGGAGATAAAATCTATGTGCTTAATAAGTTCCGGCGGCAGCTCCCCGAAGTGGTGTTCTTCCATGACAAGGTACTCCGCAAGAGAAGCGGAGTCCGGCACATCATAGTGGCGTATCTCGTCCTTGTGGTAGAAAAAGTCACTGATGTTGTGAAACCACTTTGCCTGTATCTCGTTTAGTTCATTGCCAAGGGGCGTGCCCTCGATTTCCTGTACCATGCGGCACAGGACGTTGATTTCCCAAAGCGGCATATCAGGACTTAGGGAAAAGGGCAGATCGAAGTCCTCAATTTCAAAATCTTCCTCTTTTTCCACGCCTAACTTATCCTTGATTTCCTCAAAGGTCACCGGGCAGGAAAACCATGCGCCAGCATAACCGTCCTCGTCGTCACTATAAGGCTTTGTGGTATTGAGGATATATAATCTCATTTCATACATAGTGATAAATCACGTCCTTTCATTTTTCTTTAGCATTCCCAATAAAATTGGGTACTGATAAATGGGTACGAAAAAAGCAGCAAATATTTTTTATCTGCTGCTTAATAGTATTAAACTACTAATATGTTTTCATTTATTTTGCCTAGTGGTGCGATACACATACATACAGTTGTTGGGTCAATATCAAATTTAGATGCCACGATGTTCAAATTTACCATTGTACAAGTTAAATACATATCTTCATCAGTAGTAGTCATTTTATCTTTTAATAATTGTTCTCTTAACTGTTCTTCTTTAACAATTTGATTTCGCTGGCTAAATGAAAGAGAATTAAATTCTTTTATAATTACTTGCCAATCTTGTTGGCTATGAGATAAAAGATTATAAGCGGCTAAAGCCTGCAACAACTTTTTTCTCTTGATTTTAATGAACTTCACTTGTGACATTATAAGCCCTCCCAAAAATTTTTTACATTAAGAAATTCCAATTTTCTTTTCCTATATAAATTAGGTAAAAGAGTTTTTATTCTTTCACATTCTGATTCGTTATAATAATAAAATTTGCACTTTAATAGTTTAGCACTTTCAATCATTTCAAAAATATGATAATCATTATATGGGGATAGACCTAATATGGTTAGTTCGTCTGTTATTGCTTGAAATTCCTTAACATAGTAATCTTCTTGAAAGCGCAAATTGGGATTGGTTACCTTTAATTTAATCGCTTGCCCTAAATTAACAACTAATGGATTCTTTTCTGTTTCCCATGCGTCAACATCTTTTTTGACGGAAGTCATTGTCTGGTATCCATTTGCCATTTTTTCTAGGGCTTCATTAGCCAATATATTTTGTTTAATCTGGTATCTTTTGTAATCACCACAATAAGTTGACAAAGCTGTAGAGTGTAAATATTTATATTCTGGTTGGTTAGGTATCCCTTCAAGTGGGTTATCATTTAAGTGATTTCTGAATGAAGTCGGATTATATGTCTCGCTTAATTTATCAAATTGTCCGTGAATATGGTATATTTCCTTTCCTGTTGCTGATTCTAAATTGCTATCATAATTAGTCGTGAATATATTGTCAAAAGATTTCAGATAATCAACCAAGCCAAGACTATATTCTTTATGTAGCAAATTTAATTTCCCGTGATTGTATATAGAGTGAAAATAAGCCATTTTGAGGGATTCTCTAATTGTATATTGCTCTGGGTTTTGAGTATGTGTTTTATGACAAAGTAAATCATGAATTAAATAATAATCTTCAAACCCTATATCAGCAATACGCAATGATTTTTTTTTGCTTTTATAGCGGTCTTTAAAATCATTTAAGCCCTTACGTTCTGCTGTGCAATTCGGATATTTGTCAAGTCCTCCGTCTAATGCTTTTCTTGCGGCTAAAAATAATTTACCCATATAACTCTTTATTAGCATAGGATTGTCAACTATATACTCACAAGGGTAATCATCCTCATCTAATTCCGTCAAAACCCTTAATACGATATTTTTACAAGTATAATTTTCATTGTCGTATTGAATATTAATACCATTACCAACCAGAATATTTTTCATAATCATCCCTCCATAATTCGGTAATTTATAACAAATTATAACATTTCATGTGGGATGAAACAATAAGTTTACGCTCCGATAATCTTGTTGAACAGGTTTAAGAGTACGTCTTTTACGCCGCCAGCGTTGAACACCAGACCGACAGCGATTAAGGCAATCACCAGAAAGCCAATCAGCTTGCTAAATTCCCTCTTAAAGCCTAAGTAAATGCCAATCACCACGATAGCCATAAGCACAAGGCTCTGTGCATTACTCAAAAACCAGTTGTAAAGGTTCTGTCCAAAGTTCATTTTTTATTGCTCCTTTCCATTTCTTCTAAGTGGGTATCTGCTTCTTTCCCGACTTGCAGGATGCACATCAGCACCACGCCCATACCCATGCCTGCCGATACCAGCAGCAGGTCAAACAATATGTGCCACATTTCTTATTCCTCCTTGTCCTTGACCGTCATTTCCTCCACGGTGACGGAGAGCTGCCGCAAGACCTTTTCCAATCGGTCGGAGAGCTTCGCATGTTTCACCATGTCCTTGATCACCGTCGTGTTGTTCTGTTTATCCAGCTTTTCCACTACCTGTAAGGTAGGGGCGACCTGCCTTGCCAGCCAGTTTAGGGTACGCTGGAAATTGTACGGTTCTGGTTCGGTCGTCAGTTTCAGTCGCCCACGCCCCTCACCGAGAAACCACGCCCAACGCTGATTTGTCTGCCATTCGCTCCGTCGCTTTGTTTCGTCCTTATCGGCAAACCGTACATAGCGGTTGATGATGGAAAATGCAGTGCGTTCAGCGTCATAGTAGGTCAGCAGGTCACGCACCGCATAGTAGGCTCGCTCGTTCTTCAAGCGAATTTCAAAACGGTTCTTGATAGGTGTTTCCTCAACAGGAATGTCGTATTTCACGTACTGCTCGTAAGCTTTTTCATACACACAGAAGTAGACTTCTGATTTCAGCGAACCGATATAGAGCGTGTGCCCCATGCCGGACTTGTTTTCCTCGTGGCTCTGCACCAGCTCGCCGGAGCGGTAGGACTTGAAACTTCGGAATACAGAAATACATTCCTCATTCCTGCATTTAGCGGTCAGCTCTGGGATGTCCAATATCCCCACCCTGTCGTTGATGGCAAGGTCTATCCGTTTGAATACGCCGCCCTCGCACAGAGCGTCCGTGAAGAAGTCGTACCAGTTCCTATGCTGTGCCAGCAGGAAGTTTTCAAACTGGCGGCAGCCTTTTCCTTTCAGTTCCAGCAGCACCCCCTTTTCCTGTTCAGGGGATACCAAAACAAATATATCTCCCATGTAGTAATGCTCTGGATAGGAGTAGAAGCCGAAGTCCTCATGTATCATAAAATCCAGTTTCAATTTGAGGATGGTTTCAACCACAAACCGCACGTCTGTGGTGGGAAAGCGTATCCGTACATAATCAAACAGCATGGTAAGCGGTGTTTCCGGGTTGTACCGTTCCAGAGCTTGCAGCAGGTTTTCTTTGAGTTCCTCGCTAGGAGCAGCACCGCCGGCCTCTATCTTGCCAAGATACTGCCTTGTAATGCCAGCCGCCACCGCCAGCTTGTTTTGTGAAACGCCATATGCCAGCCGTTTTTCTTTTAAATCCGTGTTCCAGTCTGTATCATTCAGTAAAAATCCCTCCATTCTGGAAAAAGTGTCAACTAGAAGCGTTCCAGTTGACATTCCTCGAAAGTAGAAAAAGCCCTTATTTTACAAGGACTTTCCCAACTTCTTTGACTGTTTCCTATTGTATTTGTGCCCCCCTGTTAGATACCGGGGGCGAATAGTTGTGGCGGCAAGCCGCCCCAACACGGCTAGGACGAACCAGCGGCTTTCGCTTCGCACGCCGCCTGTCCGTCCTGCCTGTTCTGCATGAGTCGTCCTATTTCTCTTAGGAAGTCATGTCCTTTGGGTACAAGGGGAGTGTAAAACTCTGATATGACACTTGTTCCCGTGTCCACGTAGCCACGCCCTTTGATCTGTTTTAAGAAAAAGTCCTTGTCCACCTCACCGAACATCATAGAATACCCAAGCTCTGACATTCTGCCAAGTGCCACACGGAAATTGAACTGGTCACGGATACCGTCGCCAAGGTATTTTGCGTCTGGTCGCTGGCAGGCGAGAATGAGAAAATAGCCTGCCTGCCGCCCAAGCATGACAATCTGTTTCAGCTTATTTAAGACCAAAGCGTTTTCCTTTGTCGTCAGCATTTCCATAAACGCCACATACTCGTCAAAAATGAGGAAGTGGGGCGGCAGACCTAAATAGGCATAGTTTTCCCCTGTCTTGTAATTGTCCATTAGCTTCATGGCTTCGCTCCGTTCCATCATGCCATCATAAAAGTGGTCGATACAGTCTGTGATTTCTTCCTTTCGGTAGTAGACTTCGGGCATGACAGCGGACAGATCGGCTAGGTCGGCGTTCTTCGGGTCAAGCACATACAGTTTGGCGTTGGTACGCAGGAGTGCTTCTATGATGGTAAGGATAAAGTAGGTCTTACCGCCGCCAGTGCCGCCAGCAATCAGCATATGAGGGAGCTTGTCATACTCCCAATACACATTTTTCATGAGCCGCAGGCTGCCACCTGCCGCCTGTACCTCGTCTATGGTGATACGGTTGGCAATGGTGTCATAGAGCAGCACATACTCTACAAAGCTGTCTTTCAGCTCTTTGGAAACCAGCTCACAGTACAAGCCTGTTTCCAGCTTCTTTTCCAAGTGCAGGAGCTGGTCTTGATATTTTCCCAAGGTGATTTCTGCCAGTATGTGAATAAGTCCATTCTCCAAGCGGTAGTACATTTTGGGAAAGTGGGTGATATTCTCCTTTGACCTGTTGGCAGGCAGGTCTTTAAAAAAGCCGCCATCCTGTGACTGCTCGGACTCATACCAGCCATTTTCCAGTATCATCCGTGACAGCTTTTGACGATGAAAAAGCTGCTTTATCCTGTCCGGCTGGTAACGGGCGTACAGGAGCGCAGCCAAGGCGCACACCAGCACCGCCGCTATGAGAGATACTATCATGTAGGGTGTGACCGTGAGCTTTATGCTGCCATTATGAAATAGCGAAACCGTGTTCCAGTCTGTATGCAGCAGCGTATTGATATTCAAAAGCAGCACGACCGCAAGAAACAGGCACGCCAGCCGACCGCCCAATGACCGCACCACCAGCGACCTGTCACTGGCTCGGATACGGTTGCCTTTATAGTGTTTGTAAAGTTGCATAAGTCCTCCTTTCAATAGTGGTTATAGTCCTGTGTGTTATAGCGGCAGGTGTTCTTATCAAAATGCGGCTGCCGGATGGTTTCATAGACTCTGTTAGAAACCCGTCTTTGGAACAGCAGGCTGCTATCTTTGGGATATTGGTGTCTGCCATAACTGGGATAGGCGTTTAAAATCCGCCTTGCTTCTTTTGTCAGTGGGTAGATATAACGGAACATAAGTCCATTGATCTTCTCTATCCCTTTGTACTCACAAAACGCATGGGTCAGCCAGTGCCGCTTCTTTACGCCATCCATTCGGGCATTTTCTTCCAGCAGTATTCTGGCACTTCGGGGATGTATCTTTTCGCCCATTTCCCGGTCACGGTATACGCTCGTCTTGAAGCTGCCAAGGTAGTAGAAGTTAGAAGCCTGATACACATAACCGCATTTTCCCTCTATGCCATCCGCAAGGGTGTATAGAAAAAGGCAGCCTGTGTTCACCCGTAGCCACTTTATCAAAGTGGAGAGGGCAAGGCTGCCAAAATACTGGTTATGGTTCATTTCTGGTAGAAAGCACATTTTCCCGATTTCCAGATAATCGGATGTCATCAGCTCATGCTGTGGAAAAATCTTGCGGATGGTCTGTAAGGGTTGCGTGCCCCATCCAAGCTCCACAACCCCTGTCAATCGGTTTTCATGATAAATCCCCAAGAAGTAGACACAGAGCCGTGGTATCACTTTGGAATAGTGGTACTCCCGTATGAAAGCGACCGCTGTATCTTTGGGGATTTCCCGTATTGCTAAATGTTCAATAAATCTAATTCTCCTTTCTGTCCTCTGTCAAAATCCCATTAACAGGCTTATTTCCCGTTGGGATTGTCTTTTTTTCGGCTGCTGGTTCTGTGGATGTCCAATAGGCTGACCGCCTTTGTTCTTCAATATAATGTCGTCGGCTTTAATGTACCAGTCAACGTCTGCCCCTTGAAATGTGGCAGTCGCCACCGTATCTGCCACAGGGTTGATGATTTCCACCTCGGCGTTGTAGTCAAATTCTTTTAACGGCACAGAAGCCGGGATACTCACCTGTATCATGCGCCCCTGTCCTCTGGACTTCAAATCATAGGTGCGCTCCTTGATTTCCTCGGAAACCGTACCATCTTCATTTTGGATGTGTACCTCACGTCTAAGGGCAGAAAATTTCAACACCCCGAATGTCTTTTCTTTATCAATGATAATTCCGTTTGCTAATCTCATAATCTCTTGACCTCCTTATGCTTTCACCATGTCGTCAGCGGACAGGATATAATTGGTAAATCCACGAGTGCCGATTTTGTAACCGTCAGCCGTGATTTTCGGGTTGATAAGTTTTACCTTTTCCTCTACCTCAAAATTTTTCTCCCCGGCAGAAGCAGGCAGGACAACAATAATGTCGTCGGCTCTCTGTACGTCAGAATACAGATTGAAACTTCGGGAAATGACCGTCATGCGCCCGTTTACCCGACGCTGCTCGGTCTTGCCCTCTCCGGCATATTCCAAGTTTCCAAATGTCTTTTCCATGTTAGGGATTACGTGTTTTAATTCCATATGTGTTTACCTCTTTTCTTTCTATGTGCGTAGCTTTAAGGAAAGAGCATGGGGGAGCTACAATCCCCCATACCCCCTAGTGGACTGTTTTTTTCTATCAATCAAAAAGATGATTGACAGAAAAGAAACAGTGTAAAGGTTTTATCCGGCAATCTGATTATTACGGCGGCGGTGAGCGTGTATGTAGCTCCATAGGCAGTCACCTCACACTTTAATTATCACTGTCATGCTTTATGGAACGGCGCTTCTTGTAGGCTGCAAAGGCAAAACCAGCCGCAGAGAGTCCAAGCAGGACAGCAAATGCAGCAACATTGGTGTTATCACCCGTCTTTGGGGAGTCCGTCACCTTATGGCTCGGTGTGTCTGGTGTTTCCGGTTTCTTTGGTTCTTCGGGCGCAGGCGTTTCCGGCACTTCCTTGATTGTGACCGTCTGCCCTTTGTCTGTGATGTCCTTATGTTCTGTGACTTTTACAGGTTCGTCGGGATTGGTGATGTCGTAGAGTTCCTCAAAGGTCACAAGCTGCTTGCCGCCCAACTTTGAAGCGTCGAATGTAAAGACAATCTCCACCTCCATTTTTGTATCGGCAGCGGTGAATATATAGTCATTCTCTACACGCTTGCCATCCATAAGAAGCTCGGCTTTTTCATCTTTTACCATCTGCCAGCCTTTGAGCTGGTACTTTGTACCCACTTTCAGACCATCCAGCGTGACCGTATCCACGATTGTAACCTCTTTGCCAGCTTCTATGACTTTTTCACCGTCTTTGCTGGCGGCATTAGTATGGATTTTGATGATGCGCTCTGTGATAAGCACCGTCTGCCCCTCGTCCTCTATGTCTTTATGTTCCGTGACTTTTACAGGCTCGTCGGGATTGGTGATGTCGTAGAGTTCTTCAAACGTTACCAAGTTCTTGCCGCCAAGGGCAGAAGCATTGAATGTAAAGGCGACCTCCACTTTCATTTCCTCCTTATCGGCGGTAAATGTATAATCACTCTCCACACGCTTGCCATCCATGAGAAGCTCGGTGTTTTCATCCTTTACCATCTGCCAGCCTTTGAGCTGGTATTTTGTACCCACTTCCAGACCATCTAAAGTGACCGTATCCACGATTGTGACCTCTTTACCAGCGACGATTACTTTCTCACCCGTGGCTTTGTCCGCAGCGGTGGTATGGATTTTAATAACACGCTCTTTGATGGATACCGTCTGCCCGTCGTCCTCAATGTCCTTATGTTCAGCCACTTTTACAGGCTCGTTCTTGTCAGATAGGTCGTACAATTCTTCAAATGTCACTAAGTCCTTGCCACCGAGAACAGAAGCATGGAACGTATATTCCACCTTAACTTTCATTTCCTCACTGTCAGCGGTGAATGTGTATTCACTCTCCACACGCTTGCCGTCAATAAGAAGCTCGGCATTTTCATCCTTTATCATCTGCCAGCCTTTGAGCTGGTACTTTGTGCCCTTTTTCAGACCATCCAGCGTGACCGTATCCACAATCGTGACCTCTTTACCAGCAACAATTACTTTCTCACCCGTAGCTTTATCAGCAGCAGTGGTATGGATGGAGATTTTTTTCTCATAATCATCCGTGAGTGTTCCCAAGTCAATGACTACTTTATCTCTGGAAACCACAATCTCAAAAGCCGGAATGAGCTTAAAACCCTTATTACTGTCACAGCGCAATTCCTCAATCTCGTAGGTATCGTAGAGCAGCGCACCTTTGGAGTCGTCCGGTTCAGATGTGCCGAACCAGATACCATCCTCGCTGGTTTTGCCCCTGTTGGTATTCTGTTTGTGGGATACCCAGTCAGAAGCAGTGGAGAACTGCCCGTTTTTATCAGTCACGACAACATGGCTCTCACCTGTGGTCTTACTGGTAATCTTGAAAGGCACGTCACCAAGACGCTTGTGTGTACCGTCGCCAATTTTTACACCCTCAATGTCACCACGCTTGATCTGGTTGTAGATGGATTGTTCCGCACCAGTCAAGTCAACGATTTTTCCATTCTCTGTGATGGTAAATTCACAGGAAACCGCACCTGTTGTCAAATATCCTGCCGGACTCTTGCTTTCATCTAGGCGGTATGTTCCGTAGGGCAGCGTATCCGCAGCCGTAGAAGCGATACCGTCAATGCCTGTTAGGATGGTTTTTACAATCTCACCTTTGTTGTAGAGCTTGCCATCCACCAGCACAGCGTTCTCATTTAGGTTGGTGATGGTAAACTCCGTATCTTTCAAGGTTGCGCCGCCCTGTGGCTTCGTGTCCTGTGTTTCAAGGTCACGCTTCTGGATTTTCACACCGCCACGGATAACCTTGTCAGAAACAGAATATTGGTTGCTGCCTGTAAGCACCGCCAGCTCCCCATCTTCGGTGATCTGTGTCAGATACATTCCCTTAATCTGTTCCTCACTGCCACCTGCCTGCATATACGCACCCTCCAACAAGTAGCCTGTCGGACTCTTACTTTCAGATACGGTCAGTGTTCCAAGCGGCAGGCATGGCACGCCATCCTGTAAGTAGAAGCTGTCGCCGGATACCTTATAACTATCTGCCAGCTTTGTGATGTAATGGGTGGTTCCGTCATTGCCATTTTCAGCCACGGTCTTTGTCGTCCATGTACGGGTAGGTTTTGCTGGCAGGTTGTCTTTGTTGTAGTACCCGTCATAATAATTCCAGACGAACTCCGCACCCTCCAAAGAAGCTGCCCCCTGTGCCGCTCCCTTTGATGTTTCCATGTCTATCTTGAAAAGCTCAATCAGTGTGGTTGTGACTTTGGGTGTGTCACTGACTTTCAAGGTAACTGTTTCACCAGCTTTGACAGTTAAGGGATATACCGTCTTGTCTAACTGGAAACCAGCCGCCGGAACGGATAGCTCTTTGATATAGACTTTACCAGCCTTTACCTCCACCGCTTCACTGTTTCCGTCTTTATCTGTCGTAAGGGTGGCAAGCTGTTCCTTGCAGCCTTTATCAGCAAAGACACCATACGTCGCACCAGCAAGGGAATAGCTGTTGTTTCCGTTGGTAATGGTGGGATTGGAGGACACCTTTTGAAGTGCCGCATTTCCCACATTCAGCTTCGCCCAGAACTGTCCTAATTCCTGCCCGTCGCCGGAATAAATATAGCCGCCGCAGTCGTAGCGTCCTTTGTTGGCTTTTACAAATGCCTTTGCGCCAGCGTATACCTCGTCCTGTATCGCTTTGGATATCTCGTCATAGGCAGCTCGTACATGGTCGCAGCTCCATCCTAAATGCACGCTCAAACGCTGCCAGACAACGCATTGCTCCAATAGATAGACCTGCTTGTAATTCAGCTCTTTGTGGCTGGCTGCATATTGTTTGACGTATTCCAGTGAGAGGGCAACGTCAGTAATCTGGTCGGCACTCATACGGGAACTTGCGTCCGAACGAGTCTTGTAGCCGGACTGAAAATCTGTGTTGATGTCAATACAGTAGGCGGTTTCTCCCTCCACCTGCATAATGCCCTCATGGAATGTAGAACCGATACTGCCATCATTCATGACTTTTTCTACATAGCCTGCCTTTTCCTGTGCGTCTGTCCAGTATTGCTTCTCCGCAGCCTGTACCTGTGAAACTGGTAAGGTTGTGAAAACCGCAGCCAGACTAAGCACGCCAGCAAGTAGGCGTTTCATAATCTTTTTCATATCGTTGTAAATCCTCCTTTCGTGATTTTGGGTAAAAAAATAGACGCTCATTTCTGAACGCCCAAACGTAAGAAAGGGATACTGTTGTTATCCAGTACCCCTCTTTGTAAATCTTATTCTGTTGTATCTCCACACTCTATATCAACCACCACAGAAACATTGATGTAATCTTTTATGACCTTATTTCTGTATTTTTCACCGTCGCCAGTGAACACCATATGCTTGAAAAAGTGCCTAAAATTAAGGATTTCTACATAGTTTTTCTTTGTATCAACACTATAGTCTCTACATGTACCGTCCCCGGAAACATATCACAACACCTCCCTCTCCCCATCACATACCCCCCATCCGCCAAGTACCTCAAATCCCTGGCCAACGTTGCCGAGTCGCAGCTGACATAAACCACCCGTTCCGGCCTCATTTTGAGTATAGTATCCAGACAAACCGCATCACACCCTTTTCTAGGCGGGTCTACTACAATCACATCCGCATGGACATGATTCTTTTCAAACTGCTCCGGCAGTACTTCCTCGGCCTTTCCCACAAAAAACTCTGCATTATGAATGCCATTTATTTCTGCATTCCTCCTGGCATCCTCTATGGCCTGGGGCACAATCTCCACACCATACACTTTCTTAGCCTTCTGAGCCAGGAATAATGAAATAGTGCCGATTCCGCAATACAAATCCCAAACAATCTCATTTCCCGTAAGTCCGGCATACTCCAGCGCTGTCCCATAAAGCAGTTCTGTCTGTACAGGATTTACCTGGTAGAATGAAAGCGGCGATATCTGATATTTCACATTTCCAATGTAATCTGTAATATATCCAGGTCCATAAAGGTTCACAATCTCCTTCCCCATTATTACATTCGTTTTTTCCTGATTCACGCTATAGGAAATACTGGTCATGCCTTTAACCCCATCCCCACCAGTCAGCATCTCCACCAGCCGCTCTTTACCGGGAAGCTTGTTTCCATTTATCACCAGACAAACCATAATTTCGTCTGTCTTAAATCCCTTCCGAATCAGGACATGCCTCACCAATCCCTTATGTGAGAGCTCATCATAGGGCTCTATCTTCATTTCCTTCATAAACCGCTTTACAATATCCAGAATCTCCCTATTCTCCTCAACTCCCAACAGGCAGTCCTCTGCTTCAACAATGGCATGTGTCCGCCCTGCATAGAATCCGGCAATTACATTTCCGTCCTTATCTTTTCCAAAAGGGAACTGGGCCTTGTTCCTATATCTCCAGGGCTGCTCCATCCCCATAATAGGAAGCATATGAATCTCATCCTCATCAAATTTGCCTATACGAATCAGATTATTCATCACCTTCCGCTCTTTAAATTTCAGCTGTTCTTCATAACTCATGGCCTGAAGCTGACAGCCTCCGCATTGCCTTGCTACCGGGCATGACGGAATGACACGAGAGGCTGACGGTTCCAGAACTTCCATGAGCCTGGCAAATCCATAAGATTTCTTCATCTTCATGGCCTTTGCCCGCACCACGTCGCCAATCACAGCATCCTTGACAAACCAGATATAGCCATCCACTTTTCCCACACCTGCTCCGTCCTCATTCATATCCTCTATTGTAACAATAAATTCCTGATTCTTTTCCATACCATTTCACCTGTCCTGTATTCAAACTGTTATTATGCTCTATTATTGCTCTCGATTTTTTCAACCCATTATTTTATCTCATCGTCCCGCTATCCCATCCCACCATCCCGCTATCCCATCCCCGCCCCATTATCACAAAAGGCCGAAAACACACTGGTCAAGGACACATCCTGCAATCCCGTACCCAAACTAAATGTTTTCAGCCTTATATATTCGGTCCTGTTATTTCTCTATATTATCCAACCTTAACGCCTATTCCGTTGTCTTTCTGATATTAGACTCCAGCAGCCTGTTATAGCCCAGCCATCCTTTATTCTCCCCGCCGGACTGCAGCGCCTCTATCATGGTCTCCATCTTGGCATCCGTGTTATCGGCAAAGTTAAGGGCCAATGCCTCCAAAAGCGCCGGCTTCTTTGGGGAACCGTACTCTAATTCCCCGTGATGGGCCAGAATACAGTGTTTAAGCTCTGTAGCCAGCTTCTCCGGGAATCCCGGTATAGAGCGGATGCTTTCACCCACCATCTCAGTACCGATGATAATATGGCCCAGAAGCTGTCCATCGTCGGTATAATCATTCTCCGGGAAGCGTGAAAGTTCCCTGGTCTTACCAACATCGTGGAAGATAGCTGCTGTCAGCAGCAAATCACGGTTAATCATCGGATAATATCCGGCATAGTAATCGCACAGCTTTGTCACACTGAGCGTGTGTTCCAGCAGGCCGCCAACGAATCCGTGATGCACGGTTTTAGCTGCGGAATGGAACTGGAACGCCTTTGCAAATGCCGCGTTCTCCACAAAATAGCCGCTCAGCAGCTTCTGTAGATAGGGATTCTTCACACTTCTTATGTATCCCAGCAGCTCCTCGTACATTTTCTTTATATCCTTCTTTGACACCGGCAGGTAATCTGCCTCCACATACTCTCCCTCCTGCGCCCTGCGTATCCGGCGTACATTCAGCTGAAAAGAGCTCTGGAACAGGGTCACATCCGCCTCCACATGAACGTAATCCATGGTCTCAAATTCCCCGACTCCGGGAGAACCCAAATCCCATATTTTGGCGTCAATGGTACCTGTCTTGTCCTGCATTACCAGATTGCCGTATTCCTTGCCATTCTTCGTGAGGGCAATCTGCTTGTTCTTACACAGGTACACATCTGCAATGTGCATACCTTCCCTGAAGGTGTCGATATATCTCATGTTCAATTTTCCTCTTCTTTCTATTTTGTAAACCTATTTTATAAACCTATTTTGTAAACCTATTTTATAAATCCACTTTTAAAACCACTTTAAAAACCCAATGATTACCCTGTCTATACGCCTGGCAATTCATACCGCCATTCATACCGCCATCAGTTCCATTCATCCCACTCCCTGACAGCAACGCAGCCAGGCGGTTAACACTGCCTGGCCCCTTTGCCTGACTTCTTACATTACCTGACGCAAACTGCCGCCTGTCCACTTCCGCCGCCGGGTACCAAACTCTCCGGCTGTCATCTCTGCCCGGCTCCAATTCCTTTCAAAAGCCCAGCCGCTACCTGGCGCCAACCGTCACCAAAAACTCAATTTCCGTATATTCATCCTTGCCGTTTCTCAGGACCGCTACCTTAATCTTATCTCCTGCGTGCAGGCTTTCCACTTGGTTCTGGAAATCCTTCAGGCTTCCCACCTTCTCGCCGTTCATCCATGTGATGATATCCCCTGGCTGTATGCCTGCGTTGTATGCAGGGCCGTCTGTCACTGCCGATATCACATAGATGCCGGAAGGCATTCCGCTGTCCGCCATGGCCTGGCTCACTTCCTGGCCCTTGATGCCGAAATACGGGGCCGGGATACCGTTGCTCATCATTTCCAGTATACCTTTATAGTCAGATATGGCCACCACTGTGGTCATCCTGCACACTCCATCCTCGTCGTATTTGTCCGTGACCCACCCGATGAGCTCACCCGAAGTATTCAGGAGAAATGTTCCCGCCTCCGCGTCTCCGCTGGCGCTGGTATAGAACACCCTGGAACTGCCGTCCACCGTATGGACATTGCGCACCACATAGGATATATTTCCATAATCACTGGAATGGACAATACCGGCCGGCGCGCCGATAGCCACCACCATGTCGCCCTGCTTTACCCCGTAAGAGTTGCCCAGCTTGATGGCCTCCACCTTCTTAAACTGCTCGCTGTCCATCTGGCCCGCGTCCACGCTTACCACAGACAGTCCCATAATGGTATCGCTCTGCTTCACGATTCCGGCCATCATGGTTCCGTCCGGAAACGCCACCTCAATGGAATCAGCTGCCTCCACGGCCTTGTCCGGCGTGAGAATCAGTATCTCAGTGCGGGTCCTGGCTATGACCACTCCGGAGAACTGTCCTGATGTCTCGATGGGATTGTCAAACCAGTCCTTCTCATGCTGAATGGAATGGACCACCACCAGACTGTCATCCGCGTCACTGGCAATGGTGCGAAGATTGCTGTACAGTTTATTCAAATCATCAATGGAATAACGGTATTTCTCCATCTCGGAGCGTACCATCTCATCCACGGCCTCGGTCATGGCCGGTTCTGTGGGCTCAGTCTCTGCCGCCGCAGGAGCCGTGGTTTCCGGCTCATCCTTTGGTATGGTAATCTGGCTGCTCTCCTCAGGAGTCTCCTGACCTAAAATCCTCTCAGCCACAGGTCTGCTCACAACAAAACAAATGGCCGACAACACGCCAAACAGAACGGCACAAAAAATGGTCAACAGGATTTTCCGGGCAATCTGCCGTCTGGTCATTGGCTGCCGGACAATCTTCTCATTAATAAAGCGATGGGACTTGTCCGGAGTCTGGTCCTGCCGGTCTAAATCTCTATGCTGGTCAGCACGTTTATCCGCCATAGTACTCCTCCTTGCGAAGACTCTTATCCTCTATTATACGTTTCTTCCCAGTATTATGCAAGATTTTATATATGAAAAGATAGTAAAAAAGATAGTAAATATCGTTTTTTATGGTATAATTTAAATGTCGGCTTTTGGGAAAAAGTCCTTTTAAATCCAGCATTTTTACGGAAATCACAGGTGAAATCAATGAATCAGAAAGCGTTAAAAACTTTAGAATATGATAAAATCATAAACCAGCTCACAGAATATGCGGCTTCTCCTCTCGGAAAGGCCCTCTGCCAGAACCTCTCTCCTTCCTCTGATTTGGAAGAGGTACGCACCTGGCAGGCACAGACTACGGATGCAGTGACACGGATCCGTCTCAAAGGTTCCGTGTCATTTTCAGGTATCAGGGATATCGGAGATTCCCTGAAACGCCTGGATATCGGCAGTTCCTTAAGCATACCCGAACTGCTCTCCATAAGCTCCCTCCTGACCGTGGCAGCCAGGGCTAAGGCCTACGGACGCCATGACGGGGAAGATGACGCAAGGGGAACCGGCGAACCCCAGGATGACTTCGACTCCCTGGAACCCCTGTTTGCAGGACTGGAGCCACTGACCCCTCTGAACAATGAAATCAAACGCTGCATCCTCTCTGAGGACGAGGTTGCAGATGATGCCAGTCCGGGATTATCCCATGTGCGCCGTTCCATGAAGGTGACAGCTGACCGCATCCACACCCAGTTAAACTCCATCCTCAACTCCAACCGCTCCTATCTTCAGGACGCGGTTATCACCATGAGGGACGGACGTTACTGCCTTCCGGTAAAGTCAGAATACAAAAACCAGGTATCCGGAATGGTCCACGACCAGTCAGCCACTGGTTCCACCCTTTTCATTGAGCCCATGGCCATTATCCGGCTGAACAATGAGATGCGGGAACTGGAGATACAGGAGCAAAAGGAAATCGAAGCGGTTTTGGCCTCCCTGAGCAACCAGGCAGCGCCCTGTACAGAGGAGCTTCGCATGGACATGGAGCTTTTGGCGCAGCTGGACTTTATTTTTGCCAAGGCAGGCCTGGCCCGCCATTACAAGTGCAGCGCCCCTGTGTTCAATGACAAAGGCTATATCCATATCAAGGACGGACGCCATCCCCTTTTGAATCCCCAGGCCGTTGTACCTATCAACGTATGGCTGGGCAGGGAGTTCGATCTGCTAATCGTCACCGGCCCAAATACAGGCGGCAAGACTGTTTCCTTAAAAACAGTGGGCCTGTTTACCCTTATGGGGCAGTCCGGGCTTCACATCCCTGCGTGGGAGGGATCGGAGCTGGCTGTATTTGACCAGGTATTCGCGGACATCGGGGATGAACAGAGCATTGAACAGAGCTTAAGTACCTTTTCCGCCCATATGACTAATATTGTGCGCATTTTAAATGAAGCCGATTCCCGGTCCCTCTGTCTTTTTGACGAGCTGGGCGCGGGTACGGACCCTACAGAGGGAGCGGCCCTGGCCATTGCCATCCTCTCCTTCCTGCACAACATGAAGTGCCGCACCATGGCCACCACCCATTACAGCGAACTGAAGGTATTTGCCCTCAGCACGCCCGGAGTGGAAAATGCATGCTGCGAATTCAATGTGGAAACCCTGCAGCCCACCTACCGGTTACTCATCGGTATTCCCGGCAAGAGCAATGCCTTTGCCATTTCCCAGAAGCTGGGGCTGCCCGGATATATCATTGACGACGCAAAATCCCATCTGGAGGCCAAGGATGAGTCCTTTGAGGATCTGTTAACCAGTCTGGAATCCAGCAGGCTGACCATTGAGAAGGAACAGGCTGAAATCAACGCCTATAAGGATGAAATTGCCTCCTTAAAAAACCGTTTAACCCAGAAGGAAGAGCGCCTGGACGAGCGCAAGGACAAGATTCTTAAAAATGCCACCGAAGAAGCCCAACGCATCCTGCGGGAGGCCAAGGAAACCGCGGACCAGACCATCAAGCAGATTAACAAGCTGGCTGCCAGCTCAGGCGTGGGCAAGGAACTGGAAGCAGAACGCGCCAGGCTCAGGGACCAGTTAAAGAAAACAGATGAAAAGCTGACCGTGAAACCAAAGGGACCCAGCCAGCCCATCTCACCCAAGAAACTGAAAATAGGGGACGGCGTCAAAGTGCTGTCCATGAACCTGAAAGGCACCGTAAGCACCCTGCCCAATGCCAGAGGCGATTTATATGTCCAGATGGGCATTCTCCGTTCCCTGGTGAATATCCGGGACTTGGAGCTTCTTAATGAAAAGGACATAAGCGCCACACTGGGAGACGGAAGTTCCATAAGCTATGGCGGAAAAGCCGCCAGAGGCAAGGGAAGCGGCAGCAGCCAGATTAAGATGTCCAAATCCTCCACTGTGTCCGCTGAGGTCAACCTCATAGGTATGACTGTGGACGAGGCAGTGCCTGCCATGGAAAAATATCTGGACGACGCCTATCTGGCCCATCTCCAGACAGTGCGCGTGGTCCATGGCCGTGGAACCGGAGCCCTTAAGAACGCGGTGCACAAGCGCCTGCGCCAGCTCAAATATGTAAAGGAATTCCGCCTGGGCCAGTTTGGAGAAGGGGATTCAGGCGTAACCGTTGTGACATTTAAGTAGAAATCAGCAGCAAGGAGGAACTATAGCATGGCAGAGAAGCAGAGGATTCTGATTGTGGATGATGATGCAAATATTGCAGAATTAATCTCCCTCTACCTGATGAAAGAGTGTTATGAGACAATGATTGTGGGGGACGGCGAGGAAGCCCTTAAGGTATTTCCGGAATTCAAGCCCAACCTGGTACTGCTGGACCTGATGCTTCCCGGTATAGACGGTTATCAGGTCTGCAGGGAGCTGCGCGCTTCCTCCCAGGTACCGGTCATCATGCTGTCCGCAAAGGGAGAGATTTTCGACAAGGTACTGGGGCTGGAGCTGGGGGCAGATGATTATATGATTAAACCCTTTGACTCCAAGGAACTGGTGGCCCGCGTCAAGGCAGTGCTGCGCCGTTACCAGGCAGCACCGGCCCCGGCTCCTTCGTCCACTGAACAGCAGGGCGAGTACGTGGAGTACCCGGACCTGATTGTGAACCTTACCAATTATTCCGTAATCTATATGGGCCACTCCGTGGAAATGCCGCCAAAGGAGCTGGAGCTTCTGTATTTTCTGGCGGCTTCCCCCAACCAGGTATTTACCAGGGAACAGCTTCTGGATCATATCTGGGGTTATGAATACATCGGGGATACCCGCACCGTGGATGTACATATCAAGCGTCTGCGGGAAAAGATAAAGGATCACAACAGCTGGGCCATCACCACGGTCTGGGGAATCGGCTATAAATTCGAGGTGAAACGATGACCCGTTCTCTTTATTCCAAATTTATACTGGGATATCTGATTTTTGGTCTGCTGGGCTTTATCGCCATTGCCACATTTTCATCAAAAATGACCCGTGACTATCTGGTCCAGAGCAAGGCGGACGCGCTGTATGACGAGGCAAATATCATCGCCTCGTCATGCAGCACCATGTATCAGGGGAAACGGCTGGATTCCGAGGAGGTTTCCACCCAAATACGGGCGCTGTCCCACTATCTGAGAGCTGAAATATGGGTGGTCAACCGCCAGGGCACCGTGGTTATGGACAGCCTGGGCGGTTCCAGGGTCCAGTCCTCCATAAACGGCTTTGACCCGGCATCCATCGGAAACCGGTCCTATACCATAGGGGATTACTATGGGATGTTCAGCGGGAACGTACTCAGCGTGTCGGCACCCATCACAGGGAATTATAACACCTACGGTTATGTGCTGATTCACCTTCCCATCAGCGAAATCAACCAGTCCCAGAACGGCATCCTGAGCATACTTTACATCACATCCGCTGTCCTGTTCGGCCTGTCCCTTATTATTCTTCTGGTATTTACCCAGACCGTGTACCTGCCCCTTCGCAAGATTACAGTGGGTGCCAATGAATATGCGGCCGGAAATCTGGATTACCGGATTGATGTCAAGACCCACGACGAGATGGGTTACCTCTCCGACACCCTGAATTACATGTCCGATGAGCTGAATAAGATGGAGGAATACCAGAAGAATTTCATTGCCAATGTATCCCATGACTTCCGCTCTCCCCTGACTTCCATCAAGGGATATCTGGAAGCCATTCTGGACGGCACCATACCGGCTGAAATGTATGAAAAGTACCTGTCCAGAGTCATATCCGAGACAGAACGCCTTCACAAGCTGACAGAGAGCATGCTTACCCTTAACTCCCTGGATGCCAGGGGCTACCTCTCCAGGACCAACTTTGATATCAACCGTGTCATAAAGGATACGGCGGCCTCCTTTGAAGGCACCTGCGAGTCCAAAAATGTAAGCTTTGATCTTACCTTCTCAGACGACATCCAGATGGTCTTTGCCGACCTTGGGAAAATACAGCAGGTCATGTACAACCTTATTGACAATGCCATCAAGTTCAGCCATCACGATTCCACCATCTACATCCAGGCATCAGGGCGGTATGAAAAAATATTTGTGTCGGTCAAGGACACAGGCATCGGCATACCCAAGGACAGTTTAAAGAAAATCTGGGAACGTTTTTACAAGACGGACCTGTCCCGCGGCAAGGATAAGAAGGGCACCGGACTGGGCCTGTCCATTGTAAAGGAAATCATACAGGCACACGGCGAGAACATTGACGTGGTCAGCACGGAAGGCGTGGGAACAGAGTTTATTTTTTCACTGCCCCGTTCCACTAACCTTTAGGAAATGTCTGTAACACCGGATTTCAGGAGCTTATGGGAATGTTTCCCAGTATACAAATGTTTTATAATATCGTAAGATATTTACCAGGAAATTGTGATATAGTTATATTATGGTGAAATGTATAATTCATTCCAAATGATTTAAAAAGAAAGGACAGGCAGACATGATTACATGGAAAAAAGTGGGCACCGCATTGTTAGTTGCTTCCCTTATCTCTTCCGTCCTGGCTCCTGCGGCCATGGCGGCAAGCAAGAAAAAGGTGGGCAAGATTTACCTCACCATTGACTCCGACATACGCACCGGACGTGATGGAGGAGACGTGGAGGTCACTGCTACCGGAGACAATACCGGTCTTTATTATGTAGACTCCTGGGAGGTCACCAATGATGATGGAGACACCTGGAGCAGTTCCAAGCCGCCTCAGGTAGACATCATCCTGGGGGTGGAGGATGAGGAGGAATACTATTTTTCCAATACATCATCCAGCAACTTCAAGCTGACCTTAGGCTCCTCCAGCAAATACCGCTTTGATAAGATTAAATTCGTAAACGCTAAACGCAAAGACAGCAACGCCACTCTTATCCTTACGGTCCAGCTCGTATTTGACAAGGATGCGGATACCAGCGCTGCTGCTGCCCCCTCCAACCTTCAGTGGGATTCCGCCCACAACGGGAACGGTTCCTGGAACGAGGTTTCAAGCGCCAAATATTATCAGACCCAGCTGATTAAAAACGGAGCTGCCATAGGCGAAATCAAGGACATCTATAATACCTCCTATGATTTCAGGGAGCAGATTACGGCCCCCGGCACCTATCAGTTCAAGGTCCGCTCCGTAAAGTCCAGCAACAGCGCCAAGAGCAGCTGGAACACATCCGGCTCATGGACAGTAAGCGAAGCAGATATCGCTGCCCTGGGCAATACTGTCTCGGACAATTCCCAGCCAGCGGCAGGCACCTGGCAGACAGCAGCGGACGGCCGCTGGTGGTACAGCAATGCATACGGCTCCTATCCGGTCTCCAGCTGGCAGCAGATTAACGGCCAGTGGTACTATTTTGACGCAGAAGGATATATGGCCACAGGATGGATTGAACTGGACGGTAAGAGCTATTACCTGGATCCTTCCACCGGAGCCATGTATGCCAATACACGTACACCTGATAACTTCTGGGTTGATGCGTCCGGCGTATGGATTCCCGGAATGTAGCTGGATTCCCGGAATGTACCTGACCGGGTATTTACAGGCAATAGATATTTAACACTTGGAAAAGGTTCCCTGAGCAGACAGATTATACAAACAAGGAGCAGGCACATTGAAACAAAGGTGCCTGCTCCTTATTAATTTGCTGAATGTGTGCATACCTTGATAAGCCCTTGCAGCTTTAGCCATACAGTACCAGCCCTACAGTACCAGCTCTACAATACCGGCCCTACAGTACCAGCCTTGCGGCCCCGTATATACCTGCGTCATTTCCCAGGGTGGCAAGTCCCAGCTTACCCTTGTACTCGGATATGGGGGTAAAATAATCATAATGCTTCTGGATAACATCAATCAGAAACTGTCCTGCCTTGGATACGCCTCCGCCTATAACGAAAATTTCCGGGTCAACAATCATGACCGCCATGGATAAGGCCAGCGCCAGGTAGCGTCCCACCACATCCATCACTTCGTTGGCCAGCTCATCCCCTGCCTTGGCTGCGTCCAACACATCTTTGGCCGTGACATCCGCGCCATACTCCCGCAGTGCAGATGGCTTATCGCTGGCTTCCATCTTCCTTCTGGCCTCCCTGGCTATGCCTGTGGCCGAACAAATCTGCTCCACACAGCCCACTCCGCCGCAGTTGCAGTGCTCCCATTCCTCATCTCTTACGTGAATGTGGCCAATTTCACCGCCCAGACCGTGACGGCCGGCAATGATTTTCTCATCAATGATGACACCGCCCCCCACACCGGTTCCCAGGGTAATCATGACCAAATCCTTATATCCCTTGCCTCCGCCCTGCCACATCTCTCCCAGGGCAGCCACGTTGGCGTCATTTCCGCTCTTTACAGTGACTCCGTCCAGCAGGCGGCTGAGTTCTTCCTGGGGATTCATCCGGCGCCATCCCAGGTTAACACATACCTCCACAAATCCATCCGGCATCACCGGTCCGGGGACTCCCAGCCCGATACCTGCCAGGTCCGTCTTGAGACTCAGCCCTCTTTCCTCCATCCTGGCACGGATGGACCGGGCCACATCAGGAAGGATATGCGTTCCGCCTTCCTCCTTACGGGTCTTTACTTCCCACTTGTCCAAAAGCTCTCCCGTAATCTCAAAAAGTCCGATTTTTACCGAAGTTCCTCCGACATCTACTCCGATACATTTCATCCCCATGGTATCTATACTTCCTTTCACTTTTATTCCTGCATTACTGCAGCTTTATTTCCGTCATTTTCTGAGGTCCCATGACAAGAAGCGTTCCCGGGAACCTTCCTGCTGATACCTTGCTGACCGTAAAATCAAATGTTCCGTTATATTTCTCCGTACCTGTCATGTTGTAAACCTTGCAGGAACTGTCATTATACAAAAGAACCAAATCACCGTCAATATCAAATCCGGTATACTGGTAGTTAAAGGTCTTTTCAAAAACAGGGCTTCCTTCCCTGTCATAAATTCTCAGTCTGTAAGGATCGCCGCCTTCCACATTATCCGTAACAATGCCAACCTTGTCCTGAGCATATGTAATGCTCCTTATATTCTCCTCTATGGGAATCTGGCTCACCAGCTCCGGCGATGTCTCCACTCTGGTTGAAAAGAACTGTATTCCCTTATCCGTAAATATAACGGAATGGCTTTCATCCAGAAACCTGACCCTGCCCGCCATGGCATCCCCCAGGTCCTTGGGAAAGAATATGCCCACTACACGGTTGGGATCATTCTTACCCAGTCCGAAATTATAAAATACAATCTTGCATTTTATCATACCCTGATCCAGATACATATAGGATGTGATGAGCTGCGTGCCATTTGGCGAAAGACTTAAGTCCACCGGATACCCGTCGCCTGACAGCAGGGACTTTACCATGATGTCCAGAGAACTTCCATCCCTTTTATATAAATAGATATAGCTGGCCTTGGAATCCTCCTGAAGGGCAGCCACCACGCCCTTGGCGGACACTGTAACCCTCAATATGGGCAGCAGCGTGGTGGCCTGGCCCTGGGTCCCGTTTTTATCGCATATGTAGATGCTGTTGCCCTGCTGGTCGCCAATGGCCACAAAATCGCCGTTGACTGAGACCACAGGAGATCTCATCTCATAGCTCTGCACCCACACCACCTTGCCCTTGGCATCCAGATAGGTAGCTCCATCCTTGGTATATTTGAGGACTCCGTCCCCGAAATCCCTGTACCCGCAGAAGCTCCCTTCCCCCTGGGCCGCGGCTTCCTGGGCCTCAGCCACCAAATCCCGCTCCCATACCGTCTGGTAATCCGTAAAGGTGTGATAGCGTTCATAGCGGAACAGCACCAGGGCTGCTATGGCTGCCAGGGCAACAAGCACAGCCAGAATAATCAGGCGCTTCCTGACTACGCGCTGGTGCGCCTTATGTACGATTTCCCGGCTGTCCTCCTCTTCCTGGAAGGGACTGCCGGAAGGTACGATTTGACGCTTCAGCTGCTTTTTTTTATTTTCACGGCTCATAGAATTGGTACTGCCCATCCTGCGTTCTCCCAAAATTCGTCTTTTGCGTATATGCAATAGTATACAACAATTTTGGATAAAACGCATTATCTTTTTCCGCCAGAAGTTTCCAGGCATATGCTTATGGAACCAGAAGCTTTTGACCTGCAAATATATTGTTTTCATCTGTCAGGGAATTAACCCTGCATATTTCATCTATGTGCTGCAGATTATGATACAGTTTAAAGCAGATTCCATACAATGTCTCACCGTCCGCCACGGTATACACCTTGTAGCTGGCAGCTGACACGGTCTGGTCATCCGATTCCCCTCTTCCTCCGGTTGGCGGAAGTGTGGAATCATCAGCCGGAGCTTTTGTCTGGGCTGCCGCCTGACTATTACCGGGCTCCGTCTGGTCATCTTTCTTCTGGGCTGAATCAGTCTGGGACGCACCCTTGCCGGATGTCTGACCGTTCTCCTGGCCTGTCTCGCCCGTCTGGCTGCCGCCCTGGCCTGATGCCGCCGTCTGGCCGCTTCCATGACCCGATGCCGCCGTCTGGCCGCTTTCTTGACCCGGTGCCGCCGTTTGGCCGCTTTCCTGGCCTGGTGCCGCCGTCTGGCCGCTTCCCTGACCCGGTGCCGCCGTCTGGCCGCTTTCCTGGCCCGGTGCCGCCGTCTGGCCGCTTCCATGGCCTGTCCCGCCTGTCTGGCCGCTATTTGACGGTGCCAGCGTTTCCGGTGTCACCCTGGAGGGCTTCTCATCTCCGTTCTCCGGTGACGGGGCCGTAGTGGGATATACCTTTCCCGATGCCTCCTCAATCACATAATCAGGCTCGTCCGCAGCGGACCAGCCCTTTCCGGAAGGATTTTCTGTTCCGCCCTTACCTGTAAACGCCATCAGGCCGTCCTTTATATTTCCTTCCGGCACCACGGACGCAATTACGCTTTCCATCTGGTGCATTTTCTGATAATTATTGAACATGGCCACGCCGCCTGCCAGTACCGTCACAGCCAGGACACTGCACAGGCCCGACAAAACTCCCACCGTGCTCCGGTGGCGTCCTGCCTCCACCCTTCGCTCGTCCATTTTCTGCTTAAAGTTCTGGATGACCTTATCATCCACTCCTGTTTCTGCCCTTGGCACATCCTTGCGCAGTATCATGTAATCCTGCATCATCTGGTTGCGCTCATAATATATGCTGTATCCTCTCAATTTGTAAAATCCATCTGAGGATGTTATGTAAACAGCTTCCTCGCCCTCCAGACCGCAGTTCAGATACATGAGCTGGTTCTTTCCCGTAAAATACTGGCTGTGCTGTTTCCAATAAGTCAGAGGGCTTAAGGTACAGCCGGGTCCTGCGCAGAGGAACCATCCCTGGACCGTGCGTTTGGGAAACATCTGCTCCACATCCTGGTAGGCCTTTTTCCAGGCATCCTCAGTGAAGGCCACCTTTCCGCCTTCCTCGGTGACTGAATCCATTTCCAGGGCTCCATCCACAAAAACAAAGGGGATGTCCTCATGGGTCTCCCTGCTTCCCAAAAGCAGACCCACACGCAAATCAGCCCCCTTTGCCGGCTGGAGGCGTTTTAAATAAGTATTTACATAATCTTCCAGATATAATTTTAAAACCTGGTCCCTCTCACCTATCTGCCGGAAATTCTTCGGCAGCTTAGGGAAGGGTTCATATAATTCTCCCATAGAATCACCCCGCTGTTTTTAATCCAAACAAGCATAGCAGATTCCCGGCGCAGAATTTGTCATATTATGGCAGCATTTTCCCATAATCGTTCGACAAGAAAAATGCTTTCGCAAATACAGTCCGCCATTTTCATCACCATGGACAGGCGTACGCTTTGGAGCATAACCGGATCCCGGCTGCCCACTCCGCCTACGATTCCGGTTATGGCTATGTCGCCCACGGCCTGCAGTTCCTTGGACACTCCCAATCCCGGCTGAAGCGCTCCCCGCCCCAGGGTCGCGTATCCCACATGGTCCAGGCTTCCCACCGAAGCATCAATGGCAACCACCACATAGTCAGGATAGTGAAGCCGTATATACCTGGCGTACAAATCCAGATTCATGGCATGGACCGGCTTGTCAAGTGTCCCGATGACCGCGGCTCCCTTAAGCCGCCGGCTGCGGAGCATATGTCCCACCAGAGGGCCCAGGCTGTCTCCGGTAGACCGGTCTGTGCCGATACACAGGAACATGATTCCGTCCTTTCCCTTGGCTGCCATCTCCTCTCTGATAAGCCGGTCCAGGTGCATGGCAAAGCCCTCTGTCTCAAAACCTTCTGATGTATTATAATAAGATATGTCTTCCCGTTTTTGTACGTTAAATGTTTTCCATAATTTCATAGCTAAGTTGTCCACCCAAACATGTTATAATCATCGCCCGGCTTAAGTGGGCTGTTTTTATAGTATAGGCTTGGGTATTTGAAATTATGCATGAAAAAAGGACACACGGATTGACAGTATCCGCATGTCCCTGTCTGCCTGTCAGCCATATCATGGCCGGGCCAGAACCTTTGGGGCGGTTCCGGCCGGGCAGTTTTTTATTATATACTGCTTATGTCTTCAGTCTGTAGTATCCTCTTATTAAAACAGCTTCTCCTTATATACCCCTGATTGGATCAGCCCTCTGATGGCGTCCGCCACGGCCTGTTTATCTTCCCTGTAGGTAACTCCAAACCATTTATCCGGGGTATCAAGGACGGTCACTCTCGCCTTCTTATTCTGTACCAGATTGTCTATGATTTTAGGAAGAAGGTATTCTGATTTAATATCACCCTCTTTCAGATTGTCCAAAAATACCGGGAATCCCTTCTCCAGCTCCTGGACAAAGCTGGCCGGAAGCCCCCACATATTCATGGAAACCGGCTGGGACGGGCTGATGGTTACAGGTGCGCCGCTCTCATCCGTGGCATGGAGACCATCTTCCTTCATCTGGATATTATAAGTCTCTGTCACATTTGTCAGATAACCATTCTCATCTACCTGGCACACGCCTCTGGTCACTGTACCGTTATCGCTGAGGGTGTTGGACAGCACAAAACCTCCCATGCAGATATCATAGATCTCAGACTGTGAGTCCATATGCTCTGCCATGTAATCGTGAATCCTGCGAAATCCTTCCCGTCCGTAATAATCATCTGCATTAATCACAAGGAAAGGTCCGTCTACCATACCCTTCACAGAAAGGACTGCCTGGCCTGTACCCCATGGTTTGGTCCTCCCGGGCGTCACTTCATAACCAGCCGGAAGGTCCTCCAGTTCCTGGTATGCGTACTCCACCGGAAGGAGTTTCTCTATTCTGTGTCCTATGATTTCCTTAAAATCTTTTTCCAGATCTCTCCTGATAATGAATATTACCTTATTAAATCCCGCTTCCATGGCATCGTGGATTGAATAATCCATGATAATCTCGCCGTTGGGTCCCACAGGCTCCAGCTGCTTGATGCCGCCTCCAAAGCGGCTTCCGATACCGGCGGCCATGATTACCAATGCAGTATTTTTCATCCTTAGCTTCTCCTTTAATTTAAACTGGTTACACTATAGCACATTTGACTTTAAAAGGCAAAGGGAAAGAATGTCTCCTGCCGTGCCAGCTCAGTCAGAACACGCCTGCAGCGGCACACATCCTCATAGGGCACATACTCATTGGGCTTATGGGCCAGTTCCAGACTGCCGGGCCCATAAGACATGCAGTTGCAGTTGCCCAGGGTTCCTGCGATAACCGCCGTATCCGTATAGCCGTTAAAAGAACCGACAGGTGTGTCCTCTCCCGTCACACGGTCGCAGACAGACTTAAGGCTGGCCAGAAGTCGGGAACTGCTGTCCTTTTCCACATAAGGACGGTCACCCGTAATGAGGTAACTGCCCCTGACCCCTGCAATCTCAGCTTCTGCCGCCTTTACAGCTTCCTCTACTATATTCTTCGCTGCTGCTGTATCCGTAGGCGGCACCAGTCGCATGTCAATCCATACCTTACAGGAATCCGGCACAACATAGGGACGGTATCCCCCTGTTATCTGCCCAAAGGTCACCGTAGACATGCCCAGATCCTCATGGGACGGACAGCTGCCGATGGCCTTCCGGATATGGCTGACTGCCTCTGCCATGGCGGCAATGGCGTCAGCGCCCTTCCATGGATTACTGGCATGGGCTGTGATTCCCTGTATGGTCAGTTCAAACCAGGTCCGTCCCTTATGGGCTACCTGAATCTGGCCGTCCGTTGGTTCCGTATCCAGTATCCAGTCTTCCCGGCCTACCCAGCCGTCGCGGATAGCGCTTTCCACTCCCCGCATAAAATCTTCCTCATCCACGGTTCCTATGAATACAAAGGGACGCGCCGGAAGCTCCCCTGTGCTTCCGGTCAATTCCACCATATCTGAAAATGCAGTCATGGCGCAGGCCAGGCCTGACTTCATGTCACAGGCACCTCTTCCGTACAGGCGGCCTTCCTTTACCACTGCTCCCAGGGCAGGAGTCTCTTCCTCCCATCCCTCCCCCAGCATCACCGTATCCATATGGCATATGTACACAAGGGCAGGCGCCGGAGCTTGTTCTCTTCCCGGTATGCGGACCATAAGATTAAAACGGCCCGGCATCACTTCTCTTTGGACCAGTTCAATTTGGTTCTTAAGCGCTCCTGCCTTTTCCTCTATTTCTTTTGTAAACCATTCATATATCCACTGTTCAATTTGGCCCTCATAGGCTCCCGGATCAGAACTGTCAATCTGTACCAGCTGTCCTGCCAGCTCCCAGGTCCTGCGGTCCCCCTCTTCTGCTGTCACGTTATCGCTCCTCCTGTCAATCATATAATCGGATACCAGGCGTCTGATCCTGCATCTGGTCCTGCGTCTGACACTGCATCTGACACTGCTTCCCATGCCGGTATCCCTGCCCCATTATACCCCCTTATCTATAAATCATCAACAATGGCAGCGCTTTTTGCATAAGCCGTGCTCTTTGCCTCAAAAAAGTCTGTTTTCACCATATTTGCATTGGAATACTGGTTCACCCATTTCATGGACTGCGGCTCCTCGTCATACCCCTCGTACAGGGTGCCGAAGCCCAGCCCGCTCCAGCGCAGGTTTCCCAGATACCGTATGTAGTCCGTAACCATTTCCCTGGTCAGACCCGGAACATCATCACCAATCACATAGCATCCCCACTGGATTTCCTGGGCCACGCCCTCCTCCAGCATGGACCTGAGCATATCTACCATCTTAGGCGTGAACAACTGCGGCTCCTCTTTCCTGAGTTCGGCAATCATGCTGCGGAATAACCATAAATGGGTATTCTCATCCCGGTTGATATACCGGATTTCCTGGACGCTTCCGGGCATCTTGCCTCCCCTTCCCAGGTTATAAAAAAACATGAACCCGCTGTAAAAATAAATACCCTCCAGGATATAGTTGGCCATGATGACCCTGAGAAGGGTCACATCATCCTTCTTCTCCTGGAATTCATTATACAGATTTCCTATAAATGTATTGCGGCGCAGAAGGTGTTCATCCTCCTTCCACTGGTACAGTATTCTGTCCCGCTCCACCGGACTGCAGATGGAGTCCAGCATATAGCTGTAGCTCTGGCTGTGCACCGCCTCCTGAAATCCCTGTATGGTAAGGCACAGATTCACCTCATTGGCTGTGATATACTGGGCAATACAGGGCAGGTTTGCTGTCTGGATGGAATCTAAGAACACCAGAAAGCTCAGTATCTTATCATAGGCAGTCCGCTCCGCAGCCGTCAGGTTCTTATAATCCTTTAAGTCCGCGCTGAGGTTGATTTCCTCCGGAATCCAGAAATTATTCATGGCCTGGCGGTACCAGCTGCTGGCCCAGGTGTATTTCATATTATTAAAGTCGTTGAGATTGGTGGTATTTCCGCCTATCATCCTCCGGCTGTTCTTATCCGTATCGCCCTGAGGGTTAAACAGGGGCTTGGCTGACAATATACTCATATCAAAAATCCTTTCTTACATGCCTTTCCATACCTTTCAACATCAGCTTAACTGGAACAGCTCTCGCACTCCTCCACCTCCAAAGACTTGCTGCGCACATAGTAGAGGGTCTTTACGCCGCTCTCCCAGGCCAGTATATAGAGGTTCAGCAGCTGCCGCATGGTATAATCGTTGGTAATGTACAAGTTCACGCTCTGGGCCTGGTCAATATGCCTCTGGCGCACGCCTGCGGCCCGCACCGTCCAGGTCTGGTCCATGGTGTATCCGCTTTTATACAGCCAGAAGGTCCTGGGTGTCAGATCCGGGGCCACCCTGGGAAGGATGGCGTTTTTTTTCTCTTCCAGATAAAACCGCTTCATCACAGGATCCAGGCCTGCCGTTGTACCGGAGAGTATGCTGGTGCTGCTGGTAGGCGCCACAGCCAGAAGATAGGCGTTGCGCATTCCGTGCTCTGCCACCTGTCCTGCCAGCTCTTTCCATTCCCTGCTCACAAGCCCCCGCTTCTCAAAGTATGCCCCTGTCTGCCATTCGCTTCCCTCAAAATACCGGTAGCATCCCTTCTCAGCCGCCAGATTGGCGCTGGCCCTGACAGCCGCGTAATGAATCCGCTCAAACACCAGGTCTGCAAAGGCCAGATGTTCCTCGCTCTCCCACCGTATACCGTGCTTTGCCAGCATATGATGGTAACCGCTGACTCCCAGACCGATTCCTCTGTAATTCTGATTGGTAATTCCGGCATAGGCCAGGGGATAAAAATTCAGGTCAATTACATTATCCAATGCCCTCACAGCACTGGCGGCAATATACTCCACTTCATCCGGATCATCCACATCAATCGCCCCCAGGCAGAGGCTGGCCAGATTACAGACAACAAAATCTCCCGGCCGTGTGGTCTGGACCACCGCGGTCTCCCCATTAACCTCCAGCACCTGAGTTGATACACTTTCTATGGGAGACATGTTCTGGGCAATCTCGGTGCACAGGTTGGAACAGTATATGATGCCCCGGTGGCTGTTGGGGTTGGCCCGGTTTACCGTATCCCGGTTAAAGATAAATGGTGTGCCTGTCTCCACCGCGGACTTGATAATCAGGCGTACCACATCTTTTAACAGCACAGTGCGCTTGGATATCCTGTCATCACCCACGCAGTCCAGATACCGTTCCTCCCACAGCTCCCCATAGCAGTCCTCCAGGCAGTATCCCTTAACGGTCCGGATCTCATGAGGGCACATCAGATGCCAGTCCTGGTCCAGATTCTCCGCAGCCATTCTCCAGAATAAATCAGGAAAACACACAGCCGGGAAAATGTCGTGGGCCTTCATACGGTCATCCCCGTTATTAGTACGAAGCTGAAGAAACTCCGGCAGATCCTTGTGCCAGGCGTCCAGATAAACCGCGGCAGCGCCCTGGCGCATCCCCAGCTGGTCCACTGCCACAGCCGTATCGTTCACCAGCTTAATCCAGCGGATCACGCCTCCGGCAGCCCCCTCAAATCCCCGAATCCTGCTTCCCGTTGCCCTGACCTTTCCGAAATACAAGCCCATGCCTCCGCCAAATTTACTGACCTGTGCAAAGTTGTCCACACTTCTGTAAATTCCTTCCAGGCTATCCGGCACAGTGTCAATAAAACAGCTGGAAAGCTGATGGTACGGTTTTCTGGCATTGGACAGGGTTGGGGTGGCCATGGTAACCTGCATACGGCTGAGCATATCATAAAACCGGCGCACCCATTGCATCCTGCAATCCTTACTTTCCTTCATGGCCAGGTGCAGGGAAATGCCCAGATACATTTCCTGGGGCGTCTCTAACGGATGATGGCTGTGGTCCTGGATCACATACCGCTTAAGCAGCAAATCCAGTCCCGCATAAGTAAAGAGCTTATTTCTCTCCTCATCAAGAAATCCTTCCGCCTCTATTATCTCCTCCCGGCTGTAATGCTTCAGGATATAATCACCATATAACCCCTGCTCCGTCAGATATGAAATCTTTTCATACAGTCCCTTAATTCCCAGCCCCTTAAGCTGTTCCTCCACCTCACAGGCAAAACCGCAGTACCGCAGCCTGGCCGCTGCAAATTCCCACAGGGGCGTTTCCTTGGAAGTCAGTTCCGCCGCGGATCGAATCAGGGCTTCCATTCCCTCAGCCGGCTCCATTCCCGGCTTGCGGAAGGAGCGGTATCTCTCAAGCAGACGCTCCAGTCCATATCCCTCCCCCTGAAAATCCCTTCCGATTTCTTCCAGACATTGTTCCAGCCCTTTATAGTCCAAATCTATCTCTATTTTCGTATCCGCCATGATGTCCTTTTGCTCTCCTTATCTCACCTTATCTCATTTTCTCCGGCTTCCTCTTACTTTTCTCCTGCCGGTTCCTGTCCTTATCTAATTCCTGACATCCATGCATACCATTTCCAGATGTCACGCCCACCATTATAAACCATATATATAGTGGTTACAAGCTGTTTTTGCACCACATATACCCCAAATACTGTATTCTCCTTTATTCACAACACTTTCCCGGCTACAGTTATATACTTGTGGCTGTTTCAACAAAAAATGTGATTGCACTTGTAGTAGTTTCATCCTATTATATGGTTGGAACAACAATGAATACGTGGCATTCATGCCGCAAAGGGGGTAAACTTCCCGCATATCCGTCATACAGATCAGGTAAGGGAAGCAGGGATTATGAGCGATATCAAAAGTCCATTTTGGCGCACTGCCGCCGAATATGGCATCATTACAGTAAGCATCTGGATTATGGTGGTTGGAATCTACTTTTTCAAGTTCCCCAATCATTTTGCATTCGGAGGCGTCACAGGCTTTTCCACTGTAGTAAGCGAAATCAGCCGTTGGTCTGCCAGTGATTTCACATTTATTGTGAACACCTCACTGCTGGTTTTAGGGTTCATTTTCCTGGGTAAGGGTTTTGGAATAAAGACCGTTTATGCAAGTATGGTCATGTCCATCAGCCTGTCCCTGCTGGAACGTGTCTGTCCTTTAAGCAGACCTCTGACAACAGAGCCTTTGCTGGAGCTGCTGTTCGCCATCTTCCTGCCCGCAGTGGGCACAGCCATCCTCTTTAATCTGGGCGCTTCCAGCGGCGGTACAGATATCATCGCCATGATACTTAAGAAATATACCAGCCTTAACATAGGAACCGTTCTCATGCTGGTGGATGTGGCGGCCGTGGCCTCCTCATTCTTCATATTCGGGCCTGAGACAGGACTGTTCTCCACCATCGGCCTGGCGGCCAAATCCCTGGTCATTGACGATGTGATTGAGAATCTGAATCTGTGCAAATGCTTTAATATTATCTGCGACGACCCGGAGCCGATTTGCGACTATATCATCAACACGCTGCACCGCAGCGCCACGGTATACCATGCGCAGGGAGCCTTTACCCATCATGAAAAGACCGTAATCATGACCACCATGAAACGCAGCCAGGCATTAAAGCTGCGCAACTATATCCGCACCATTGAACCCACGGCCTTCATGCTGATATCCAACTCCAGCGAAATCATCGGAAAAGGATTCCTGGCCGGGTAGGCTTGGGCACAATTTTCCTGGGGATCAGCGTTTTTTCCCATGTCTTATACAGCAATTAAAATCAAATCTAATATAAAACAGCGGCAGCGAAATCCGGTGAACACTCATCCGATTCGCTGCCGTATTTTTCATTCCGCCTGTTTCAGTCCGCGGTTTCCTCTTTCAGAATCCCATCCCCGCTTCCGATGGTACCCAGACGTTCCAGCAGTCCGAACATGTAATCCGTATACCGTTCCGCCACCTCAATCACCACTGCGTCCGGCTGAAGCTCAAGGGCTGCCGCCCCGCAGTCCTCTGTCCGGTAATCCATCAGCGTCACATCCGGGTAGTTCCTGGCAAAGTACTCAGCCATGTGTACCCCGAAGGAGTCCCTGCAAATAAGGATTCTTTCTGCCTTCCCCTCTGCGTCTGAGGAGTAGTGGGTGATGGTCTCATGTTCATTCTGGTAATCCATTTCAAAGGACACATCCTCCCTGTAGCCTGACACTTTGAGGAATGGGTCATCGTCATAATACTTCTGAAGATTCAGCATGGTTGCCAGGTCCCCGCTGAAGGTTCCTCTGTTTTCAATATCATAAGAGCGGTATGACTCAGGTCCGAACGGCTCCCCGTCTATGTCCTGTATCACCATCTGGGATGCCATAAATGCCCCCATATCATTCCAATGGGTATCATACTTCCTGTATATCTGGCACCAGTCATCCTTGGCCTTTCTGAACTCATCCAGGGGGTAGTACACATCACAGTCCGTATTCTCTTTCAGATATTCGTACAGCAAATCCGCCTTGGACTGTTCCTGAACCACCTTCACGGATGAGGGCATAAACTCGCTGTATACCTGCTCCTTGTTGGGGACCATATAGAAAACCAGCTTTATCCCTCTGGAGGCCAGATTTTCCTCCGCCTGCTTAAGCAGCGCCCCAAACCGTTCCATCTCATCAGCACTGTAATGATTGGTTCCCTGGTAGTCCGCAATGCTGTCCTCCATTTCCCCTTTCAGCTTATAGAACATCCATCCGTCCTTTCCCATAAGCACGGCATCGGACGTAACTTCCCCAAACACATGAATGTCCGCCAGTTTTCCAAAGGCCACAATGGGATTCTTAAAGGCCAGATGGTCATTAAAGTAGGCATCATACTGCCCCGGATAGGATTTAAGGTCCGCTGCAGAAAGATTCCTGAAATTAAGAACCGGCTTTTCCTGGTAAACCCGGTTCTCGTAATTCTCCGTGTCCACATAATCCTTAAGAGGTATGAACAGGAGTCCGGGCAGTATCATCATCCCCAGGAACATGCCTGCAAATATATATGCTTTTATGCGTTGTCTCACCTGCTGCCTCCTCTCTAAAACCGGAAATAGATAAACGGATTATAGGTGCTTCCCACAGCCATCACAATCGAGTATGCAAACAGCAGTATAAGTCCCAGGCTTTCAGACAGGTAAATGCTTCTGCCGTCCTGCATATGTTTCCTGAAACAGGGAACCAGGGCCTGAAACGGACCGCACAGCACAATCCCTATCACCATATAGACTATGGTCTTATGGCTCATGTACATGGCCGTATCATAAATCCCCGGGCGCAGAAGAAACATCTGCTTAAGCAGCATAAGTCCCCGGGTCAGCGAATCCGCCCGGAACATGGTCCATCCCACCACGGTAACGAAAAACATATAAATATAACTGACCGCCGTCGGCAGACACTCCAGCCGCCGCTTTAAAAACAGCCGTTCCGCCACCTGCAGGCAGCCGTAATACATTCCCCACGCAATAAAGGACAGACCCGCGCCATGCCAGAATCCGGTACAGATAAACACGATCATCAGATTGCGGCAGGTGATAAGCGTCCCCTTCCTGCTTCCACCAAGAGGAATGTAAAGGTAGTCCTTGAACCAGCTGGAGAGAGAAATATGCCACCTGCGCCAGAACTCTCCCACGGACCTGGACAGATATGGATAATTAAAGTTCTCCGTCAGCTCGAAGCCCAGCATTTTACCAAGGCCAACCGCCATATCGGAATAACCGGAAAAATCAAAATAAATCTGCAGTGTATACAGGATTCCCACATACCATCCCAAACCTCCGCTGATCTGGTCCATGGGATTGGCCAGAACCTTGTCCACCACGCTTCCGAACTGGTTGGCAAGTATAACCTTTTTTCCCAGTCCGTAGATAAAGCGCCTTGCTCCGCATGCAAACAGTTCCGGCGTCACATGGCGGCTTCTGATGCGGGCGCCCATACCCTGATAGCGCTCGATGGGTCCCTGTATCATCTTAGGAAAAAAGGACATGTAAAGTCCCAGATTCAGCAGGTTCCTCTCGGCCCCTATGGTCCCCCGGTACACATCCGCCACATACGATATCATCTGAAATGTGTAAAATGAGATACCCACCGGCAGCAGCAGGTTCTTTGGTTCCGCCACGGTGCCCCCCGCCAGCTTATTAACCAGGCCAGCCAGGAAATCAAAGTATTTAAAATAACCCAAAAAACCCAGGTTCACCGCTACCAGCAGCACAAGGAGCAGCTTATCCGGGGTAAAGAGAGTGTGCTTGCCGGCACCGGAAGCTGTCTGGCTGGCTGTACTGACGGCAGCCCCTGCCGTAACCCCTGTCGCTCCAGCAGCTTCCCCAGCGGCTCCGGCCTCTGCCGCCCCAGCTCCAGTCGCCTCCGGCCCGGCCTCTGCCGCCCCAGTTCCAGTTGCCTCCGGGCCGGTTCCTGCCGCCGGCCTGCTGCCCCGAACAGCCTCCATCCCCAAAGCGCCTGCATAGTTCACAATCAGGGACAAAAGGAGAAGCCATATATACTCCTGCTCTCCCCATGCATAGAAAATAAAACTCATTGCCAGCAGAAAGAAGCTGCTTAACCGGATGGGCAGCAACAGATTCACGACCAGCACAAAGGGCAGGAACAGCCATAAAAATATCATGGAACTAAATAACATGAAATATTTTCCTTCCTGAATTCATTCTTCCGTCCACAGGGTGCCTGAAAATGCATTACAGGACGCCGGCATCTGCCTGATCCCTGCCATTTCCCTGCGGTCCGGACCATGGCGATATTATAACATGCCTCCACAGGATTTTAAAGGCTGATTTGCGGAGCCAGCTGCCCGGGCGCGCTTAGCCTCTGATTGTACGCAGTAGCATTTTTCCGGCCTTCTTAAATGTCCAAGTGCATCATTGTACCAAAAGGCCATCTGTGTTATAATTATTTCATTAAAATTTCCAGGGCAGACCGGAAACATGTTTCTGCCTCATACTGCCCGGCGCAATCATCACCTCTCCGGAGCCTGTTTGAAACTGACTGCCCGCCATCTGGCGGAACACAATTTTTAAACACGCTCTGATGCATTATGAGATATCACGAAAGAAGGAAGTGTTATGGACCTAAAATTACAGGTAAAACAAACCCAGACTTTGTCACAGCGGATGATTCAGTCAGCTGAGATTCTTCAGATGACCTCCCAGGAGCTGAATACTTATATCAATGAACTGGCATTGGAAAACCCGGTAATCGACATTGTGGAGCCTCCCACTGCTGAAGAGCAGCGTGAGTCCATCGAACAGCAGGAATGGCTTAATTCTTTCAATGAGGAGAATTACTATCTGTACCAGCGCCAGAATAATGACGATGACTACGACTTTAAATCCAGCTGGAACATTAACACGGACGACGGCGAGACCCTTCAGGATTATCTGTGGTCCCAGCTCATCACGGAAAACTTCACGGACCAGGAAACGGAAATCATCAAGTTCATGCTGGAATGTCTTGACAACAAGGGCTACCTGGAAGAGAGCATAGAGACCATTGCCTCCTACTTTGGGACCGATACCGAGATAGTGGAAGATCTCCTGTCCGATCTCCAGGCCCTGGACCCCTCCGGCGTCTGCGCGCGTACACTGGAGGAATGCCTGAAGCTGCAGCTGGAACGCAGGGACATGCTGACCCCTGTACTGGAATCCATCATTGACAACTGCCTGGAAATGGTTGCCAAGAACCAGATTCCGGCCATTGCCAGGAAGCTTCGCCTCTCTCCCACTGAAACTGCGGGTTACTGTCAGATTATTAAATCTCTGAATCCCAAACCGGGTGTATCCTTCAGCAGCAGGGACCAGCTCCGTTACATCATACCGGATGTGACTATTGTAAAGTTCAAGGACCATTTTGACATCCTGCTGAACGAATCCATGTATCCCACCATTGAGCTTAACAGCTACTACCGCCAGATGAACCAGAATCCTGAATCCTCTGAACTGAAGGAGTATCTGGGCAATAAAATCCGGCAGGCCGAGTGGGTCAAACAGTGTGTAACCCAGCGCGGAAAGACGCTGATGCAGGTATCACGGGCCATCCTTGAACACCAGGAGGAGTTCTTCACCTTCGGACCTGCCCACCTGAATCCCTTAAGGCTGGCAGATATCGCCCAGGAGCTGGACATCCACGAATCCACAGTCAGCAGGGCTGTCAGCAAGAAATACCTTCAGTGCTCCTGGGGTGTATACCCCATGAACTTTTTCTTCTCGCGCAGTGTGGCTGTCCAGGAAAGCAGCAGCAGTGAAAGCGGCACCCAGTCCGTGACTGCCGCGGATATCAAGCGGGTTCTTCGGGAAATCATAGAGGAAGAAAACAAAAAGAAGCCTTACAGCGACCGCCTTCTGGGTGAAAAGCTGGCAGAACGCGGCATATCCATCTCCCGCCGGACCGTTGCCAAGTACAGGGAAGAGGAAGGCATTGCGGACGCCAGCGGGCGTAAGGAGTATGTGTAACATGATATTCTTAAAGACATGGCAGAACAGCCATGTCTTTTTGTTTATCCGGACCCCCAGGGACGAATGCTGATTTTATATCTGAGAGTACGATAAAAAAGGAATTAAGGTGAATTTAGTTTATTTTACTCAAAATTCATCTTGACAATATTAGAGAAATCTTGTAAAATTGTTGATGTCGCTGATGGAACAGAGCTTGTAAGGATAATTACAAATGATTCCTGATTGTTCCCATAGACAAATGCCCAGATAGCTCAGTTGGTAGAGCAGAGGACTGAAAATCCTCGTGTCGTTGGTTCGATTCCGACTTTGGGCACTGACCGTATGATGAAGCGGTCATTACGCAGGTGTAGTTCAATGGTAGAACACTAGCCTTCCAAGCTAGATACGTGGGTTCGATTCCCATCACCTGCTCTATTTTTTTATCTGGGAAGCCTTTTGTATCAGGGCTTCCTTTTTCGTGCCGCCATTTTGTGCACATTCTATTATACACGGTTCCATTTCCCACTGAACTGATACCATCCGGGTTATCCCGCCCGGCCATCCCGGCTCACCCGCCCGGCCATCCCGGCTCACCCGCCCGGCCATCCCGGCTATTCCGCCCAGCCATCTCAGCCATTCCTCCCATCCATCCCGCCCGGTTCCGGGCTGATTTCCCCCACCTTATATTACAAAGGCTGTCATGGTACAATAGGCAGATATTCACCGGAACATGAGATACAGGCCCGTCATTATGTTCAAATGTATGTACAGTTTTGTCCACATGGTTCCGGTCAAATTAAGGAAACCGTAAAACTAACAATCCTCAGGTGCACTTGCTATAATCAAGTTATCAAAAGGCACCTGGGAGGTATGGAGAGGATAAGACGTGAATTCAAGACAGATTGCATTTCTGAGACTTTTACTGGAACATGAGGAGTATCTGCCCGTGGGCTTCTACGCAGGGAAGATGGATGTGTCGGACAAGACGCTGCGCAGAATGATTCACGGAGTCAATGAGATTCTGACGTCCTATAACGGAGTCATCGAGAGCCGGCCCGGAACCGGAATCAGGCTTGAAATCAATGAGGAGGAACGGGGGAGACTGATGAATTCAGCTTATATGATGGAACTTATGGATTCCGGCGCATTATCCAGGTCCTGGAACCAATTGTCCAGAAGAATGGATATCGCCCTGAACCTTCTGCTCTATTCAGATGAGGCCACCTCGCTGTCCGGACTTGCCTACAAATATTATGTAAGCAAGAGCAGCATAGCCGGGGATCTGAAAGCCCTTGTGCCTTTTGCCGGAAAGCATGAATTGAGAATCATCCAGGGACATGGGGGAACATCGGTAGAGGGAACAGAGAGCTGTCTGCGCAAGGCCCTGGCGGAACTGCTGCTGTATATCCTGGACAATAATATAAATGCCAATACCGGAAGCAATCCGGCCGCGGCAGGCATGTTTGAGTCGGATACGCTGATGACGATTCTGGACATCTTTACGGAGGAAGACCTGAATTTTGTGGAAGGACTCATAAAACACATTGAGACGTCTGCCGGTTACAGGTTTGATGAGCGGGAATACATGGAATTTTCCGTGAACCTGCTAGTGATGATTTACAGGGTGAGAAATGGGTTTCTCATGGAGCCGGTCTTAAAAAGCAATTACCGGAAACAGGAGAGGGATCCCCTGGATGCCATTGCGTTTGAGCTGGCCTCCCGCCTGAGCAGCTCTTACCGGTATACGCTGTCGGTATCCGAAACCTCACATATTTATAATGTTCTGGCCGCCACCCATCTTGGGAATTTCCTGATGCAGAAGGAACTGCCGGAGGAAGAATCCAGGAAAACCGCAGTGGCCTTCGGGGAAGATTTTATTGATGCGTTTTCTGTGATTACAGGAATCAATCTGAGAACAAAATCAACATTTTATGTGAACGTGATATCCCATATTACGCTGATGCTGAACCGGGCTGCATCCAGCACCCCGGCCAGGAATCCAATCATAGACATACTGCTTGAAAATTATAAGGGTACCATCAATGTATGCCAGATTATATGCAGGATACTGACGGAAAAGTTCAGGCTGCCGGAGATAAGTTTTGATGAGATTTGTTATCTGATGCTGTACATACAGGGCGAGCTGCTGGCCGATGAGGAGAAAATGGATGTGATACTGGTTTCCAACATGTCAAACAGCATTACCAATATCCTGAAGCATAAATTGTCCCAGAATTATCCTCAGTGGACTGTGGTGAGCTGTGATTATAACCATTTTCTGGAAATATCTCAAAAACAATATGATTTGATTTTGTCTACGGTACCCCTGGGGAGCAGGGAACATGTGATACCCTATGTGCTTATCTCGCCTCTTCTGGATGAGAAGGACTGCGCGGCTGTCAAAAATCTGCTGAAATCATGCCGTCACAGGGAGGATTTGTATTTGCGGGAACTTATGAGAGCCAGAAATGACCTGTACGATATCGGATGCGCCGTAGAAGTGAGGAACCGGAAGCCAACGGAGATTCCGGTGACAGGTTTTTTAAAGGTTACTGCATTAAAGGAAGTGGAGTTTGTCTATATCCATAATGAGGCGGGCATTAACCGGTGCCAGTTTGTGACGGATTTGCTGCAAAAGAGGCTGTATAAAGTGATTATGGATATGTCCAATTGGGATTTTATGCTTTTTGCGTCGAAAATGGTCTATCTCATGGACAATTGCCCGGATTGGGCCATGACGGAATTCATACAGAATATCATTACGGAGGGGAGATAATATGTATAAAATCATTGTTTTCACACACGGTTCACTGGCCGAAAGCCTGGTAAGGACATCGCGGCTCATCCTGGGCAACCAGCCTGATATAGAGACTTATTGTGTGGAACCGGGGTGCAATCTGGAGGAGATGAGAAACGGAGTGGAGCAATCCATCCGGCGCTCCAATGATTCAGGCCAGGAAGTCCTGGTGCTTACGGATCTGATGTACGGAACACCGTTTAACACCATGATTCAGCTGGAGGAGGAATGTTCCTTTACACACATCACGGGTACCAACCTCCCTTTGCTGATAGAGGCCATCAACCGCCGTCTGCTGGACGGAAACAGCAGAAGTTTTGCAGGACTGGTGGACACGGCCAAGGAAGGGATTGTAGACAGCCACGTTCTGCTGCAGATGAGCTGACAAGCACGGGCTGACACAGATAGGAAAGGAGTAAAAACATATGAAAAACATTGTTTTGACAAGAATTGACGACAGGCTGATTCATGGACAGGTAGTGACTGCCTGGATTAAGCAGTATCCAATCAATAAGATACTCATTATTGATGACGAGCTTTCCCAGAACCGGCTGATGGAGCGCATCTACAAGGCTGCGGCTCCCATGGGGGTGGAGGTGCTGATACAGTCGGTATCCGAAGCACGGGAGTTCCTGAAGGAGGAGCCGGTGAAGGGAGAGAATTTTCTGATACTTGTGAAGGTTCCGGAAATCATAGAGTCGCTTCTCAAAGAGGGGATTGAAATAAAGAAGGTGATTCTGGGCGGTATGGGGGCCAAGAACGGCCGGAAGACCTTTAACAGGAATGTGTCGGCAAGCAGTGAGGAGGTTGAATGCTTTAAACGGATTGTGGAAGGGGGAGTGGAAATCTTTTATCAGCTGGTTCCGAATGATAAGGCCGTTAACATCAGAAGCCTGTTTTAGTGAAGCAGGCCAGAATTTGATTTGGAGGAGGTAGCATATGAGTATCTTAACAGCCACATTATTGTCATTGTTATACTTTTGGGGAAATAGTGCATTTGTTCTGGGTGTAAACTGGTGGACCGTCATGAGGCCCCTTGTTTCCGGCTTCCTGGCCGGCGTTATCCTGGGAGACCCTGTAAAGGGCGCCATGGTGGGAGCCCAGATTAACATTCTTTATCTGGGATTCATCGGAGCCGGCGGAGCCCTTCCCGGTGATATCTGTCTGGCCGGCGTGGTGGGCACCACCATTGCCATTACGGGCAATCTTCCTGTGGAGACAGCCATGGCTCTGGCAGTTCCTGTGGGACTGCTGGGAACCATCATATGGGTGGTGAAAATGACGGTCAATACGGCCTGGGTCCGGGTAGCGGAAAAAATGTCGGCAAAGGGGGACACCAGGTACTATTGGATACCCAATATCGTGCTGCCCCAGCTGCTGCTGTTTCTGATGTCCTTTATACCCTGTTTCCTGATGGTATATTTTGGGACAGATTATCTTAAGTCTGCCATCCAGTTTTTAGGAGAGAACATAGTGGGTGTCCTTACCACCATCGGCGGCATGCTTCCCGCAGTAGGTATTGCCCTGACCTTAAAATCCATATTTAAGGGCGAGTCCGTGGTATTCTTTTTCTTCGGGTTCCTTCTGGTCCAGTATTTTGGGCTGGATATGATATCACTGGGATTTTCAGCCGTTGTATTCACCCTGATTTATATGCAGTTAAAAGGCCATAAGCTGAGCACCATGGGCGGCAGCCTGTTTGGGGCAGAGGGAAATAATGAGAACAAGTATGTGCTTTTGGACAAGAAGACAATACGCAAATCCTGGCTTCGGTGGATTATGTTCAACCAGGCTAACTACAATTATGAGAGGATGCAGGGAACCGGTTTCTGCCACGCCATGGTTCCTGTCATCAATAAGCTCTACCCGGATAACCAAGGAAAGCGCGCGGAACTGATGCAGAACCATATGCAGTTCTTTAACACGGAACCTCAGTGGGGGGCCTGTATCATCGGCCTGACCGCTGCTCTGGAGGAAAAGAGGGCCCAGGGCTCTGAGGAGATAACAGGGGATACCATCACGTCCATTAAATCCGGTCTTATGGGACCGCTGGCAGGCATCGGAGATACCATTGACGGAGGCGTGGTGACGCCGTTGCTCCTCACATTATTCATCGGCATTACCAATACAGGCAACATCATGGGTGTTATTGGCTACATTATAGTGGAAGCCCTGTTTATGTGGACCATATACTGGCAGTCCTACAAGCTGGGATATGAAAAGGGCAGCGATGCCATTGTAACCATTATGGAAAGCGGCCTGATCAACCAGCTCATACTGGGCGCATCCATTATGGGGTGCCTGGTGCTTGGCGGACTGGTAGGCAATTATGTGACCCTGGGATTAAAACTTATGGTCCCTGTGGGCGGAGGCGTCATGTTCAATATCCAGGAACAGCTGTTTGACGTGATTCTCCCGGGAGCGCTTCCGCTGCTGCTGACCCTTGGAACATACAAACTGGTAAAGAAGGGCTGGTCGTCTGTCAATATCATCATCCTGGTTGCGGTGGTTGGCCTGGCAGGCGGACTTTTAGGAATCTTTGCATAATCGTTAGGAGGAAATATGACACAGGAATACAAATCTTTTTCGCCGGAAGAATTCCGGCTCCACAATGAAAAGCTTCAGGCTGAGATGGAAAAGCAGGACATAGACATGCTTCTGCTCTCCACTCCTGAAAATATATATTATTCCACTGGCTACCGCTCCTGGTATACATCCAGCCTTTTCAGGCCGGTATATGTGCTGGTGCCCAGGAAGGGGGATCCGGCTATTATACTGAGGATACTGGAGAAGACCACGGTACAGTATACCAGCTGGACCAGCCGTATCTACTGCTGGGGAACAGCCAGCAGAAACCTGGGGCCTCTGGAGGGGGAGGAGCCGGTCAGCATCATTGACAGAATCATAAAGGAAATCCAGCCGGATACAGGGACCATTGGCCTGGAGGCAGGAGACGGCATGCAGTACTTCTGGTCCATGGAGCTGTTGAAGAAAATCATGGATTCCCAGCCGGGCATCCGTTTCACGGATGGCTCCCTGGCCATACAGAGAGCCAGGATGGTGAAAACACCATGGGAAATTGAACTAATCCGCCATGTGTGCCGGATAACGGAACAAGCCATATTGGAAACAGGAAAGACTATTGTGGCGGGAGAGACAACGGAGAAGGACATATCCAAGGGCATTGCCATGCGCATGGCCAGGGGCGGAGTGGATAAAATATCGTATCTGACCGTTACCAGCGGTATTGACAAGTACTGCACATTCAATACATATGCCACAGACCGTGTGGTTCAGAAGGGTGAGTATGTCCTGGTGGATATCAGCGGTCACATTGACGGGTATGCGTCCGACCTTACCAGGGTGTTCTATCTTGGAACCGTGCCCCGGGAAGAGCGGGAAATGGCAATGACAGCCAGCGGCTGTGTGGCGGCGGCAAAGGAGGCCATGAAGCCGGGTGTTTCCGTTGCTGAAATCAACCGTATCTGCGAGGGATACATCCGGGATTCCAGATTTGGAAAATTTCTGCTTCACTCCAGCGGACACTGTATCGGCCTCAACGTGGTGGAGTATCCCACCATACACGATGAAGCCAATGAAAAACTGAAGCCGGGCATGGTGTTTGCCGTGGAAAACGGAGTGTATCCCTATGACCTGGAAAAGGGAGTGGAGTCCATTTATCTGTCCTTTCGGATGGAGGATGAGGTGCTGGTGACAGAGGACGGCGCGGAATGGATAACCGGTCCGGGAGAGCCTGTGATTGAAGTGGGGCAAACCGCTGACAGGTGACATGGAAATATGACATAAGATGCAGAATATAAAATACAGAATATAAAATACAGAATATAAAAAACAGGGCGCCGGACAATCTTACTGTCCGGCGTCCTGTTGGTTTAATGCCCCCGGAAGTTGTTTCATGCAGAATGTTATCTGTTTTCCCTTCTGACCCGGCAGGGATTTCCGTATGCAACGGTATTGCTGGGAATATCTTTTGTAACCACACTCCCTGCCCCGATCACCACGTTGTCGCCAATGGTGACGCCCGGCATAATAATGGCGCCTCCGCCAATCCATACATTATCCCCGATCACCACCGGAGCTGTCTGTGTCCTGCAGAACGCAAAGGAACCATCCTGCTGCGGTACTCCAAACCGGTCCATTGCGTTTGTGGGATGAAAGGCCGTATATATCTGCACATTGGGGGCAATGAGCGCATTGTTCCCGATACGTATCACATTATCATCTAAGAAGGTGCAGTTCATATTGACTTCACAGTTGTTTCCAAAATAAATATTGTTGCCGTAGTCCGCAAAGAACGGCGCGGTGATCCAAAGGGCTTCCCCCCTTCCGCCTAACAGCTCATTTAAGATCTGGTTCTTTTTCAGTGTATCCGCGGAATCGGTGCTGTTATAATCTCTTACCAAATCCTTTGCTCTGTGCCACTGTGTTAATAATTCCGCATCGCCGCAGTCATACAGCTGTCCTGCCAGCATTTTTTCTCTTTCCGTCATGGCTTCTTACTCCTGTCTTTTCATTTAGTTTTATTATAACAGAGATAAAATAAAAATGAAGCTCTGTAATGGTGCAGTTTTACCGGTTCAGATACCGCCACAGGGTAGTTCTGCTGATGCCCAGCTTTTTTGCGGCGGCCGTCTGGTTTCCTTTGCAGGTATTCAGGACATAGTGCACGATGTCCCGGTTCATCTCATCCAGGGACTGACTGGTATTCAGGCAGAATGGGGAGGAGCATGCATGGACCGGAAACGGAAATCCGGAAAACAATACATTTTCCCGCTGGATTACTTCCTGTATGGTTTTTGCGCATATGTAGGGGCCGTCTGTCCGTATGACGGCCTCCTTTAATATCCGCTTGAACTGGGTTCTGTTGTAAGGGTACTCGTATTGCTCCAAGAGCGCGGCAGCTTCATCGTCAACCCCCACCACCTGCCGTCCCAGTTCCTGGTTCAGGGTATTGATATAGAGACCGGCAGATGAGATGATGTCCTCCTTTTGTTCCCTCAGTGGTTTGATAGGCACCAGAATGCATCCCAGGGCATTGGTGTATTCAAAGACCACGTGGGGGGTGGCGCTTCCCGCGGTCTGGGTGCAGGAAAATATCAGATGGTTGCGCACATGCATGTTGGTGTCCAGTATGATGGAGAGCAGCTGCTTCTGCTTGGGCTTTTGCAATGAGTCCAGGTTGGAAATGTAGATGGTATTTCCGTTGTCCGTAAAGGGCGAGTTGTAATGTTTGGTGATGAAGTCCCAGCTTTTATCGCTGATAAGAGAGCAGTTGATGACGTAGAGCGGGTTGTCACACAAGGGACTCTTTGCATAGTAGATATGAGCCACCCGGTCCTTTCCTGTGCCGATTTCCCCTGTTATCATAAGGCTCAGAGGGGACGGGGACGGAGCCGCATCCTCGGTATTGGTAAGGATTTCTCTGGCCAGCTCCGTATTGCTGTAAAAGCTGTCCATAAAGCTGTTCTCCGCAGCCTGCTTGTCCATGATGGTCACCCCGTATTTTGAGTAGGCCAGGGGAATCTCGGAGGGCATGATATGGAAAATGATGTAAGAGCTCAGGGTCTCATCCACCAGATGGGAGGTGATGGAGTACATCTGGTTGTTTACTGTAATAAAGAAGGAACGCTTCCGTCCGGTGCAGCATTGCTCCAGTTCATTCTGGAGCTTTGCCTGTATGGGGACCGCGATCTCATCCTCCAGCGTGGTGTAGATGCATTCGCCTGTCCGGGACAGCACCAGGAAGCGGTTGGCGCTGCTGTCTAAGAGCTGGTGCATAAGAGACAGGGAGTGGTATAAATCCCTGTGGGTCTGCCAGGTATAGACTGCCTGGTCAACAGCGGCTTTCAGGCTTTCCATGCTGGAGGTGAGAAGAATAGGGGTTATGCCTATCAGCTTTGCATAATTGTAGGGCACCGTATCGCAAATGACGGTCTTGTAACCCTGCTCCTTTAGTTTGTCCAGCAGGGAGCTGGCCTCGGACGTGGTGTTAATGGAAAATATATCTGTAGGTATCTTAAGAACATTGCATATGCTTTTTGCAATGGTGGTCAGGGAACGGAATCCCAGGACCGCAAATTTTGTCTTTGTATTCTCCGCTGTTTTCAGGCAGAGAAGAACGTCATAATAATCAATTCCAATGTCAATCACAGGGATGGGCACGCCTTTCGCAATGCGGCTGGCGGTGTTGGCCCTAGAGATTATGATATCATAGTTCCTGTAATGTTCCTTTGCCAGGGAAAGTCCTGTTTCCACATTGCCCAGCATGGCTGTCAGCTGGATATCATCCCTTTGGCCTGCGTACCGTTTCATTAATGTTACTAATCCCTTATAGGGAGCAATTCCAAGTATCCTGACTTTTTCACCCATTCTGCCTCCTCCGGAAAATACAGCTTCCGAATGTTACAATTTTAAACATATTATACAACATTTTCCTTGAATTGAAAAGCCCCCCTATATTACAATAAACTATGGAACTGACAGAGGAAACTAATATGTTTCAAAAGTGAACGATAAAGGAAAGTTGGGAGCCAATGGAAGAGAGATATCTGATTATTGCGGATGATTTTACAGGGGCAAATGATACGGGAGTGCAGTTAAAAAGGAGAGGATATCCGACGGAAGTCCTGTTTGCGGGAAAACCGGTGGATTCACAAAAGTCAATTGTGATTGATACGGAGAGCAGGAATGCCTTGCCTGGCCATGCCTATGAAATCGTGCGTCATTCATTAGAACAGGTGGATTTCGGACAGTTCCGCTACATAATAAAGAAAGTGGATTCCACTATGAGAGGAAATATTGCCCAGGAAATAAAGGCAGTGGATGAAGCTTTTTGCCCGGAGCTTGTGGTGTTTGCCCCGGCCCTTCCCGCCTTGGGCAGGACCACCATGGACGGGGTGCAGTGTTTAAACGGCGTGGAAATCTGTAAGACAGAATTATCCAAGGACCCCAAGAATCCGGTAATGGAAGATAACCTGGTAAAGCTGCTGGAGCAGGTTTATGAGGAACCGGTGCTGTTAAAATACCTGCCGGACGTAAGAAGCCAGTCCTTTTCCCTTGACGGGGGCAGGATCTTTGTATGCGACGCTGAGTCGGATGATGACCTGAAACGGATCATTGCGGCAGTCAGGCAGGACGGGCGGCGGACCCTGTATGTGGGGACGGCGGGAATGGCAGACAACATGATGGAACTGGAAAAGCCCACCCTTCCGTCCTTTGGCGTGGTGGCCAGCATCAGTTCGGTGGCCAATGAACAGATGCATTACTGTGAAAGGGCCGGATACGCCATGGTCAAGGTACCTGTGGCCCAGCTCATGACGGGAACAGCCCGGCCTGAGGAATACCGTGACATGGCGGTGGAATATTTAAAGAGCGGGAGAGATACCATCCTTCTTACAGATACGGCTTATGACCGGGAACTGATCGAGCTTTCCCAGGAAGTGGGAGAGAAAAGCGGGATGGATTTGACCGAGGTGGGGGATTATGTGCGCTCACTCATAGGCAGGATGGCCAAAGAGGTACTGGACTCGGTTAAGGTATCGGGGGTATATCTCACCGGCGGGGATACGGCCCTGGGTATGCTCATGAACATCGGGGCGGACGGTTCCGAGATACTGGCTGAAATCCTGGTGGGCGTCCCGCTGGTAAGGGTTAAGGGCGGGGCCTATGAGGGACTTAAACTGGTAACAAAGGCAGGAGCTTTCGGCACAGAGGATGCTGCGGCGTTTGCCATGAGGAAAATAAAAGAAAGAGGAGGAATATAACCCATGAGAGAATTTTTACTGCCGTATGGAAAGGAAACACTGAAAGCGGAAATTGAAGAGGAGCACCTGGCCGGTGTGCTTGTATCAGAACTCCATGATTACAAGGCACCCATGGGGGGAACCCAGCTGGTGCAGGAGGCGCTGGAGCATCCCATTGGGACTCCCAGGCTGTGCGATATGGCCATTGACAAGAAAAAGGTTGTGGTGATTTCGTCTGACCACACAAGGCCTGTGCCCAGCCGCATTATCATGCCTCTCATTCTGAAGGAAATCCGCAGGGGCAATCCGGATGCTGATATTACCATTCTTATTTCCACAGGACTTCACAGGGAGACGACCAGGGAGGAACTGGAGTCAAAGTTCGGCCCTGAGATTACGGAACATGAAACCATTATAGTCCATGACTGTGATGACACGGACAACATGGTTTATCTGGGCAAGCTGCCTTCAGGCGGAAATATGTACATTAACAGGCTGGCAGTGGAAGCGGACCTGCTGGTTGCGGAAGGGTTTATTGAGCCTCATTTTTTTGCCGGATTCTCAGGCGGCAGAAAAAGCGTGCTTCCGGGCGTGGCCAGCCGTGAGACGGTTATGTATAACCACAACTCAGCTTTTATTGACGATCTGCATTCAAGGACCGGTATCATCGAGGGCAACCCCATTCACAATGACATGCTGTACGCAGCCAGGGTGGCGGGGCTGGACTTTATCGTCAATGTGGTGATCGATTCCGCCCATGACCCCATCTTTGCAGTGGCAGGGGACTGTGATCTGGCCCATCGTGAGGGCAGGGATTTCCTGGCTTCCAAGTGTCAGGTGGATGCTGTTCCCGCAGATATCGTAATATCCACAAACGGGGGCTATCCTCTGGACCAGAACATTTACCAGTCCGTAAAGGGCATGACGGCAGCAGAGGTGACGGTGAAGGAGGGCGGCGTTATCATCATGCTTTCCAAGGCAGCGGACGGCCACGGCGGCAAATATTTCCATGAGACCTTCCGGGATGAAAAGGATTTAAACCGTATGATGAAGACCTTCATGGACCGGAAACCGGAGGAAACCATCATAGACCAGTGGCAGTCGCAGATTTTTGCCAGGGTCATGTTAAAAGCCAGGATTGTGTTTGTATCTTCCTGCGATGATAAACTGGTGGAGGAGCTTCACATGATTCCGGCCCACACCATGGAGGAGGCCCTTACCAAGGCAAAGGCAATGGTGAATAAGGAAGATTACAAAGTAACGGTAATACCGGACGGCGTGTCTGTTATCGTAAGAGGATAAGAGGGGGGATACGGATTTGAAGTTTATTTTAATACCTGATTCATTCAAGGGAACCTTAAGCTCCAGCCAGATTTGCGCAGTGATGGATGAGAAGATAAAAAAGCATTTTCCTGACAGCCTGACCGTTTCCATACCGGTGGCAGACGGGGGCGAGGGATCCGTGGATGCCTTTATCACGGCAGTGGGCGGTGTTAAGGAGTATGTAACGGTTAAGAATCCCTATTTTGAGGACATGGAATCTTATTTCGGACTGATAGACGCAGGACAGACAGCTGTTATCGAGATGGCTTCCTGCGCCGGGCTTCCCCTGGTGGAGGACAGGAAGGATCCAAGGCTTACCACCACCTATGGGGTGGGACAGCTGATTCTGGCCGCAGCCCGTAAAGGTGTGAAGAAAATCATTGTGGGCCTGGGGGGATCATCCACCAACGACGGAGGCTGCGGCGCTGCGGCCGCGGTTGGCATTAGGTTTTATGACAGGGACGGCAGGCAGTTTATTCCCACCGGCGGAACAACTGCCGATATTGACAGAATCGACCTGTCCGGAAGGGACAGCCTTCTGGAGCAGGTGGAGATCGTCACCATGTGCGATATCGACAATCCCATGTACGGACCTGTAGGAGCGTCCTTTATCTTCGGACCCCAAAAGGGAGCGGATGAGGCCATGGTCCTTCAGCTGGATGAGGGAATCAGGAATCTGAGCAGGGTCATTGCCCAGGCAACGGGAACCGATATTAGCAAGGTGCCGGGAACAGGGGCGGCCGGAGCCATGGGCGCAGGCATGATTGCGTTCTTTGGATCCAGACTTCAGATGGGGATTCAGACCGTGCTGGATACGGTGCGGTTTGATGAAATCATAGGCGACGCGGACTACATTCTTACAGGCGAGGGTAAGCTGGATTCCCAGAGCCTGCGGGGCAAGGTAGTGATTGGAATTGCAGAGAGGGCTAAAAAACAGGCCAAATCCGTGATTGCGGTGGTAGGCGGAGCAGATGACGACGAGATTGGAAAGGCCTACGATATGGGTGTGACAGCGGTGTTCCCCATTAACAGGCTTCCTCAGGATTTTTCCGTCAGCAGACACCGCAGCCAGGAGAACCTGGCTTATACGGCAGACAATATTATCAGGCTTATAAAAGCCGGACAGGGGGAACATTAAGTATGAAGATTTTACAGGCAGTTAAGAAGATTCCGGGAGGTTTGATGGTAGTGCCGCTGCTTCTGGGAGCAATTGTCAACACCTTTTTCGGAAATGTTTTGTGGAGTGCGTTTGACGGAACCTTCACCACATATCTGTGGAAATCAGGGGCCATGCCCATCCTGGCTGTTTTTATTTTCTGCAACGCCACTACCATAAATTTTAAAAAGGCCGGAGTTACGATATATAAAGGCGTGGTCATCACGGCGGTAAAGGTTGGAATCGGCATTATTATCGGACTGATTTGCGGTACTCTTTTTGGGGAAAAGGGATTTTTGGGACTTTCCACCCTGGCCATTGTAGGCGCTCTGGCCAACTCCAACGGCGGACTGTACGCTGCCCTGGCCGGAGAGTACGGCGATGCGACCGACGTAGGCGCGGTATCCATTCTTTCCATCAATGACGGCCCCTTCTTTACCATGGTTGCCCTGGGAGCGGCCGGTGTTGCCAAGATTCCCATGTCTATTCTGATAGGCTGTATTGTCCCTGTTATCGTGGGATGCATACTGGGCAACCTGGACGAAGATATCCGCAAGTTCTGTGAGCCCGGAGCCACTATGCTGATTCCTTTCTTTGCATTTCCTCTGGGAGCGGGACTGAACATCATGAACCTGTTAAAAGCAGGAGGCCCCGGAATCCTTCTGGGCGTTGCCTGTACCCTGATTACCGGTTTGGGCGGCTATCTGATTTATAAGCTGCTGCGCATGGAGTATCCGGAAGTGGGCGGAGCCATTGGAACCACAGCCGGCAATGCTGCCGCCACACCGGCATCGGTAGCAGCTGTGGACGCCACCCTTTTAGCGGTAGCGGAAGCAGCCACTGCACAGATTACCGCTGCCATCATTGTGACAGCTATCCTTTGTCCCATATTTGTTTCTTATCTGCATAAAGTAGAGGTGCGTAAGCGTGGAAGATAGAAAAATAATAGGTATTACCATGGGTGATCCGGCCAGTATAGGACCTGAGATCACCGTGAAGGCTCTGGCCGACCAATCCATATATGAAGCATGCAGGCCCATTGTTGTGGGAGATGCCTGTGTCCTGGAAGCCGCGCTGAAAATCGCGGGTCATGAGGAGATGAAGGTCCGGGCCGTAAAGGATGTGAGGGATGCTGTCTTTACCCACGGGACCATAGACGTGCTGGACATGGGTCTGGTTTCCATGGATGAGCTGGTGCGGGGGCAGGTGTCCGCCATGTGCGGGGACGCCGCGTTCCGGTATGTGGAGAAGGTAATTGAACTTGCCATGGACGGACAGGTGGATGCCACGGTCACCAATGCCTTTAATAAGGAGGCCGTGAACCTGGCAGGCCATCACTATTCCGGCCACACGGAGATTTATGCTGATTTGACCGGAACAAAAAACTATACCATGATGCTGGCCCATGAGAACATGCGTGTGGTCCATGTGTCCACCCATGTGTCCCTGCGGGAGGCCTGCGACCGGGTTAAGAAGCAGCGGGTGCTGGATGTAATCCGCATTGGGGATAAGGCGTGCAGGGAGATGGGAATTGAGAACCCCAGGATTGCAGTTGCGGGGCTGAATCCCCACAGCGGCGAGCACGGTCTGTTCGGGCAGGAGGAAATCCAGGAGATCATCCCTGCCATTGAGGCTGCCAGGGCAGAGGGAATCCGGGCAGAGGGCCCTGTGCCCCCGGATACCGTGTTCTCCAAAGCCAGGGGCGGCTGGTATGACATCGTGGTGGCCATGTATCATGACCAGGGACACATCCCCCTTAAGGTGGTGGGCTTTGTCTATGACCAGGAAAAGCAGGCCTGGGACGCGGTGGCCGGCGTCAACATCACCCTGGGGCTTCCCATTATCCGTGTGTCTGTGGACCATGGAACGGCCTTTGACCAGGCGGGAAACGGAACAGCCAGCGAGCTGAGCCTGAAGAATTCCCTGGAGTACGCAGTCATGTTTGCCAGGAACCGGAAGCAGCAGAGAGTATAATAATACGTGTATAAAAATACAGGACACCAGATAATGTAAGCTATCTGGTGTCCTTATTACTATGAACAGTCCTTTCCCGCTTACAGCACAAACATCCTGGCTGTCATCAATTCATTGATGGAACGGGCGGTATAGGAAACCGTAAAATCATCGGTCATCACCATTCCGGGATAATAGGAAGCCCTCAGGGCCTGGAAATGGTCTTTGAAGTTGATTTCCATGACAATGGTTTCAGGCACCTCCAGATGGCAGGCATCCTTTGTGAGAAGGGCGTTCTTCGCGCCTTCCTCAATAAGCTCCTGGGCCATCTCCGGCGCCAGGTTGACGGTGGCTGCGCCCATGCCTTCCTTCACTGCCACCGCCGTGATGCCAGGATCGTATTCATGGACATGGCTGCAAAGATTTTTGTCGCCGCTGATGAATACCGAGGGAACGCCCAGGGATGCGCCCACATAGGCGTGCATGAGGAATTCCGAAGCCAGTTTGCCGTTGAATTTAATGTAATTGGTCTTGCGGTTCATGGTGTGGGCCAAGGGGCTGCCGTTGGTACCGGCAGGAGAGTGGTATCCCACGAACATGAGGGCGTCAAAGCTCTGGTCCAGACCGCAGACCATGGAATCAGGGGAGTATTTCCAGCCCAATATGATTTTTGCTTCCTTTGGAAGAAGGGAGATATCCATGTTTCTGCCGGATTCATGGGCATCCTTTATGTAGATTTCTGTTGCTCCGGCTGCCAGGGCTCCCCTGCATGCCGCGGCTGCCTCCAGGGTCATTTCCCTGGCCATGGGACCGTGTTCCAAATCACCTAAGTTGGTGGAGCTCCAGGAAGTGGAGCCGGCCACCCCCTCAAAGTCCACACTGATATAAACCTTCATAATTTTATTCCTCCTGTATTCTGGTTTTTCTAAGCAATATCACGTTTTAAAAGTTTCAGGGCCAGTTGGGCCTGCAGCTGCACTCCCAGCTTAAGACATTCTTCGTCGATATCGAAGTCCTGGCTGTGAAGGGGGGCTGTAATGCCTTTTTCCCTGTTGGCGCATCCCAGATGATAGAAAACTCCCTTTGCCTTTTCCAGGAAAAATGAAAAGTCTTCCACCCCCAGACTGGGGAATTTCTTTGGATGGATGTGTTGGCTTCCAAGGACCTCTTCGGCTGTCTCCACCAGCACATCCACGATTTCGTCTGAGTTTATGAGGGCGGCATATCCCGGGACAATGACAACCTCCCCGCTGCCTCCCATGGCCTGGCAGGTACAGCTTACCTGACGGGTCATGGCGTCAATGATTTTCTCTCTCACGGCAGGGTCCGTGGTGCGCAGGGTGCCGGTCATCTCTGTCTCGGCTGCCACGATGTTGCCCGCGGTCCCGCCATGTATGGTCCCCAGGGTGAGGACTGCGCTGTCCAGGGGTGAGATGCAGCGGCTTACCAGGGTCTGCAGGCTGTTTATGACAGCAGCAGCCATGACAATGGCATCCACTCCCGTATCAGGATAGGCGCCGTGGCAGCTCTTTCCATGGACTTTTATGTGAATCTCATCGGAGGAGGCATTTAAATCCCCGTAGCGGATTTCAATTTCTCCTGTTTCGTGGGTAGGCATTACATGGAGACCGGTTACGTAGTCCACATGGGGGGATTCCATGCAGCCTGCCTCCACCATGGGAAGGGCGCCTCCCGTGGTCTCCTCCGCGGGCTGGAAAAAGAACTTTACACACCCGGACCATTCACTTCGGGATTCCATCAATATGCGGGCCGTGCCAAGGGCAATGGCCACATGGGCGTCATGGCCGCAGGCATGCATATGGCCGGGATGCAGGGAGCAGAAGGGGCGGGAAATATCCTCTGTCAGAGGCAGGGCGTCCATGTCGGCCCGAAGCGCCACCGTATTGCCGGAGCCGGGCTTCTCTCCCTGGATCATGGCCACGATTCCCGTGCCCGCCACAGGGAATTCGTAGGAAATGCCCCACTCATCCAGAAGGCCGCATATATAGGCGCTGGTCCAGTGCTCCTTAAAACCCGGTTCGGGATGCTGGTGCAGTTCCCTGCGGATCCGTACCAGCTGGGGGTATAATTCTTCTGTCCGTTGTTTTATATTCATGGTGTCATCCTTTCTGCAGAGCTGTATCCGGTCCCGGAATCATTTCCCCTCACATAGATCCTGGGGGGCCGTCTGGTGAGCCGGGCCACGATTTCGTTTTTATTGGTGCCTGCCAGCCGGCTGACCGCGTCGATGTCCAGCGTGTTTCCGCTGCCGTCCCCGTATATAATGACCTGGTCCCCTATCTGTGCCTCCGGCACATCGGTCAGGTCAATCATGCACTGGTCCATGCATATGACTCCGATCACCGGGACCTGTTTTCCCCTGAGGGTGACCATGGCCTTGCCCCGCAGGTTCCGGGGATAGCCGTCCGCGTAGCCAAAGGGCAGGGCAGCCACCCTGGTGTCCTGCGGCGCGGTCCACAGGTAATCGTAGCTTACCCCCTGGCCCTTCAGAACAGGGGTGATGTGGCTGATACGGGTTTTAAAGGTCAGGGCCTGGCGGATGTCAAGCTGTCCCTTGTGAAAGCCCTTTAACCCGTATACAATGGCTCCGGCCCGTATCATGTCCAGCCTGTATTCCGGAAAATCAACAGCGGCAATGCTGTCCGCAATATGTTTATAGCGGAAATGGCAGCCTTGGCCCTCCAGTTCATTGACAGCATCCATGAAACACCGGAACTGGACCTGGTTGGACTGGTCATCCTTCAGGGCCAGATGGGAGTAGATGCCCTCCGGTTTCAGCCAGGGCATGGAGCAGATTTGCCGGATTTCATCCAGGCTTTTCGGACAGTCCGGGAATCCGATGCGGTGAAAACCGGTGTCGTATTTGATATGTATGACAGCCTGCTGCTTTTTTTCCGAAGCCAGGCGGTTAAGGAGCCTGGCCTGGGCCAGGGTATCAATGGTCTGGATGATGCCGTATTCCAGCACATAGGGCAGCAGACGGTCCGGTGTCAGTCCCATGATTAACACGGGATAGCCTGGATAGGCCTGTTTTAACTCCACTGCCTCGGACAGGGTGGCCACTGCCAGCAGGCTGGCTCCGTTTTCCATGATGGCAGGCGCAATGCCCAGGGCGCCGTGGCCGTAGCCGTCCGCCTTCACCACTGCCGCCACCTGGGTGCCCGGACCGGCCATAGCCTTAATCTGCCTTACATTAAAAGCGATGCGGTCCAGATCCACCTCCACCACCGTATCTCTCATTATCTCATTCAGAACAGGGATTTCCATGTGATTCATACCTTCTTTCCATCTTGCGGCTGAAAAAAGGGGTAAAACCTCATCCGGTCCCGCAGGCCGGCAGCCGCAAATTTAATTATAGGTATTTCTGCCAGAAAATGCAATGTGAAACTGTGTCCTTTTTATTGACTTTTAACCGGCCAGTAGGTATAATTTTTAATTAAGTACGTCGGGCGAAGGTGCAGTGAACTTACTGTTCTTTAAGTCGCCTTTTTTTTATACACAGGGCGGTTCAGCCCGATTTCAGCTTATCTAAGATAAAGGTGGTATGGCAATGGCAAAGTACATAATCAAGCGGTTGGTAGCAGGCGTGTTATCTCTATTTATTCTTATTACCATTACATTCTTTCTGATGCATGTCATTCCGGGAGGTCCTTTCAGTCCGTCTGAGCAGAGGAACGTGCCGGAAAAAATCCTGGAGCAGATTTCCGAAAAATATGGTCTCAACGACCCGCTTCCGGCCCAGTATGTCAGATATCTCGGCAATCTCCTTCATGGGGATATGGGGACTTCCTTTAAAAAACAGGATACCACGGTCAATGAACTCATAGCCAACGGCTTTCCGGTATCGGCAAAGGTGGGGGCGCTGGGAATCGCGGTGGCCCTTGCGGCGGGAATCCCCCTGGGAATCGTGGCAGCCGTGAAGCGGGGAAAGCTGGCGGACGGCGCATCCATGGTGCTGGCCACCATCGGCGTGTCAGTGCCCAGCTTTGTGCTCTGTGTGCTGATGATGTATGTATTCTGTGAGAAGTGGAAGATATTTCCCTCTTATGGCCTGACTTCGTGGAAGCACTATGTGCTGCCGGTGTTCTGTATGGCATTTTCCCAGGTGGCCTATATCACCCGCCTCATGCGTTCCAGCATGCTGGAAACCATGCGCCAGGATTACATAAGGACAGAGCGCTCCAAGGGCGTGCCGGAATGGGAGGTCATCAGCAAGTATGCTCTTAAGAACTCCATTCTTCCGGTGGTGACTTATGTGGGCCCGCTGGTGGCCACGCTGCTCACCGGTACGTTCATCATTGAGAAGCTGTTCAGCATCCCGGGACTGGGACGCTATTTCATATCCGCCATCACGGACAGGGACTATTCTGTTACACTGGGACTTACCGTGTTCTTAGGCGTGATGATTATTGGCTGTAATCTGATTGTTGACATCATGTACGCAGTGATTGACCCAAGAGTAAAGATAACGGAGTAGGTGAAGAGGATGGAAGAGAGAGTTGAATTTACCATGTCGGATGTGATTCCCGAGGAACTCCTGGCGGGACTTTCCGACACAGACCGGGAAATGGAATCCATTAACCGCCCCAGCATCTCCTACTGGAGGAACTGCTGGATACGGCTTAAGAAGGATAAGCTGGCCATGCTGGGCATTGCCATTGTGGTGCTTATGACATTGGCAGCCATATTTGTACCTATGTTTTCCCCTTATACATATGACCAGACAGACTTTGGAAATGCCCTTCAGTGGCCAAACAGCGCCCACTTGTTCGGGACAGACAAGATGGGACGTGATATTTTTGTCAGGACCATGTACGGGGCCCGTATCAGCCTGTCCATCGGATTTGCGGCAGCGGCCATCAACATGGTCATAGGCGTGCTCTACGGGGGCATATCAGGCTATGTGGGAGGAACCACGGATATTATCATGATGCGTGTGGTGGATATCCTGACCGGTATTCCCAGCCTGATTTATATGATTTTGATTATGATGTTTCTGGGAAACACCATACAGAGTATCCTGATTGCCATGTGCCTCACTTACTGGATTACCACGGCCAGAATGGTCCGTGCCCAGATACTGACCCTGAGGGAACAGGATTTTGCCCTGGCAGCCAAGGTCTGCGGACTGAGCAAATGGCAGATTCTGATACACCATCTGATACCCAACAGCATGGGTTCCATTATCGTGACGGTTACGTTTCTGATTCCTTCAGCCATATTCCAGGAGGCGTTTTTAAGCTTTTTAGGCATCGGTATCCAGGTGCCCAAGGCCAGCTGGGGAACCCTGGCCAATGACGCCATAGAATATCTGTTTTCATATCCTTACCAGATGCTGTTTCCGGCGCTGGCAATCAGCATCACCATATTTGCCCTGAACTTTATCGGTGACGGGCTGCGGGATGCTCTGGACCCAAGACTTAAGAAGTAGGTGGATGAACATGATGGAAGATACAATATTAGAGGTAGAGAACCTGCGCACCAGTTTTGCCACAGACGCAGGCAGCGTGCAGTCCGTAAGGGGCATCACCTTCCATGTGGGGAAGGGAGAGAGCCTGGGAATCGTGGGGGAATCCGGCTGCGGAAAAAGTGTGACCATGCTGTCGATTATGGGGCTGCTGGAGGACAATGCTTCCCGGCAGGCGGACGCCCTGCTCTTTGACGGTGAGGATTTGCTTAAAAAGTCTCCCAGGGAAATGAGGAAGATACAGGGTAACCGGATTGGCATGATATTCCAGGATCCCATGACCAGTCTGAATCCCCTGTTTACAGTAGGGGAACAGATTCGCGGTCCCCTGATGCGCCACCAGAAGCTTTCCAGGAAGGAAGCAGAGAAAAAGGCTCTGGTTATGCTGGAGGCAGTGGGCCTTCCCAGCCCGGAGCGCAGGCTGAAACAGTATCCCCATGAGCTCTCAGGCGGTATGCGCCAGAGGGTTATGATAGCCATAGCCATGTGCTGTAAGCCGGAGCTTCTAATAGCAGACGAGCCTACCACTGCACTGGATGTGACCATACAGGCCCAGATTCTGGAGCTGATGGCCCATATGAAGAATGAGTTTAACACCTCCGTCATATTGATTACACATGACCTGGGGGTTATATCCAGCCTGTGCACCAGGGTTATTGTCATGTATGGGGGATTAATCATGGAGGAGGGGAAGATCGAGGATATCTTCTACCGGACCGGCCATCCCTACACGGCAGGACTTCTGGCCTCCATACCAAAGAGGACAAAGGAAAAGCTGGTGCCAATCTTCGGCACGCCGCCTGACCTTTTGAATCCTCCAAAGGGATGTCCCTTTGCGGCCCGGTGTTCCCGGGCCATGAAGCTCTGCGCCGCCCATCAGCCGCCCTTTTGCGACCTGGGAAACGGACATGTCAGCGCCTGCTGGCTTCACAATGAATCGGTGAAAGCCCGGATGGGGGAGGTGAAGCTGTGATGGCTCAATGTACAGATACTAATAACTGTATTGAAGTAAATGATTTGAAGATGCATTTTATGCTGAAAAGCGGTCTTTTTTCCAAGCCAAAGGTGTTAAAGGCAGTGGACGGCGTAACTTTCTCCATTGAGAAGGGCCGCACCATGGGATTGGTGGGGGAATCAGGCTGCGGCAAAACCACAGTGGGCCGCACCATCCTTAAGCTGTACCAGGCAACGGCGGGCCGGATTCTGTATCAGGGAACGGACATCACCGGACTGAGCGACAGCCAGATGGTTCCCTACAGGAAGAAAATGCAGATGATATTCCAGGACCCTTATACCTCCCTGGACCCAAGGAAGAACATAGGCGACATTATAGCCGAGCCCATATGGGCCATGAAGCTGCACACGGGGAAGGATAAGAATGACCGTGTCAGGGAGCTGATCGAGATGGTTGGCCTGAAACCGGACCATATTAACCGGTATCCTCATGAGTTTTCAGGCGGACAGAGGCAGAGAATCGGCATAGCCAGGGCTTTGGCTGCGGAGCCGGAATTTATTGTCTGCGATGAGCCTATATCGGCCCTGGATGTATCCATCCAGGCCCAGGTTATCAATATACTGGAGGAGCTGCAGGATAAGTTTCATTTTACCTACCTGTTCATTTCCCATGATTTGTCCATGGTGCGCCATATCTCGTCGGAGGTGGGGGTTATGTACCTGGGCAATCTGATTGAGTATGCCCAGGTGGATGAGCTGTATGACAACATGCTCCACCCCTATACCCAGTCCCTGATTTCCGCAGTGCCTGTGGCGGACCCAAAGCTGGCTAAGGAAAACCAGAGAATCATCCTGGAAGGGGATGTTCCCTCGCCCATTAATCCGGCTCCCGGCTGTCCCTTCCGAAGCAGGTGCCGCTACGCAAAGGATATCTGCGGCCAGGTTAAGCCGGAGTTAAAGACGGTCAATGACAAGCATAAGGTAGCCTGCCATCTCTTTGATTAACCGGATGGGGCCGGATTCACAAGAGCAGAATCACGGGGCCAGAATCACAGATCCAGAATCACGGGTACAGAATCATGTGACGGTTCCGGCGGTCAGGTATTCATTTGACTGGGCGCCGGTGGCATATATCGCGCTTAGGGGCCGGAAAACGCCTGCTGGGTGCTCATAAGAAGGAGGAGTGAAATGAGAAAGAATGTAAAAGTATTACTGAGTCTTGTCATGGCTGCTGCCATGCTGGCAGGGTGCGGCGGACAGAGTTCTGAGAAACCGGCCGAGAATGGTGCTTCGGGGCAGACCACCCAGGCTTCGGCCGGGAAGGAAGACGGAGCCGGCAGCGAGGGTGGAAAGGTTATGACCTACGCCATGCAGAAGGAACCTGAGACACTGGACCCCACCATGAACAATTATGCCACATCATCCATTGTTCTTCAGAACCTGTTTACCGGCCTGATGCAGATTGGCCCGGATGGCGGCCTGATCAATGGATGTGCTGAAAAGTACGAGGTGAGCGAGGACGGACTGGAATACACCTTTACCCTGAGGGACGGCCTTAAATGGTCAGACGGCTCCCCTCTGACGGCCGGTGACTTTGAGTACGCCTGGAAGCGTACCCTGGCCCAGGATACGGCCTCTCCCGGCGCCTGGTATCTGTTCTATCTGAAGAACGGCGAGGCATATAATGAGGGAAAGGCATCTGCCGAGGATGTGGGCGTCAAGGCTGAGGGCGACAAGACACTGAAGGTTACTTTGGAGAATCCCACCGCCTACTTCATCGACCTTACAGCTGTCACCGCTTATTTCCCGGTGAAGAAGGATGCGGTGGAAGGGCCGGAGGCCTGGACCAAGTCAGCGGACACCTATGTAAGCAACGGAGCGTTCCGGCTGAAGGAAATCAATCCCCAGGCCAGCTATGTGCTGGAGAAGAATCCGGAATATATTGACGCAGATACAGTGAAGCTGGACGGCGTGAATATTGTGTTTATTGAATCCGCAGAGGCAGCGCTGTCCGCTTACAATGCAGGAGAGGTGGATGTAGTGGACAATACCATCATCCAGACCCAGGCGCAGTCACAGTACGGCGGAAGCGACGAGCTTAAGTCCTATGATCTGATAGGAACCTGCTACTATGACTTTAACTGCGAGAAAGACTACCTGTCGGACGCGCGGGTAAGGAAGGCGCTGGCAATGTCTCTTAACAGGGATGTCATCAACCAGTCCATCGTTGCCTCCAGGCCGGAATCATCTTATGCTTTTGTGCCTCACGGCATTCCCTATGAGGGCTCCAGCGAAGATTACCGCACCACGGTGGGCAACCTGTTCACAGAGGATGTGGAGGCTGCAAAGGCGCTTATGGAAGAAGCCGGATATCCGGGCGGAGAGGGATACCCCACTCTGACTCTGATTACCCAGAACGACCAGGAGAAAAAGGACGTGGCCCAGGCCATGCAGGCTATGTGGAAGGAAAATCTGGGAGTGAATGTGGAGATTGTTACCTTTGAGCCAAAGGTATACTGGGATGAGCAGACGGCCGGCAATTTCGATATCTGTTATGACGGCTGGACCGGCGATTATCCTGACCCCAGCACCAATCTGGACTGCTTCCTTCTCCAGAGAAATGAAACCCAGTGCCGCTGGCTCAACGACCAGGCCAAGGAATACGACAGCATGATGAAAGAGGCCAGGAGCCTTACGGACAACAAGAAGCGCATGGAGCTGTTTGAGGCAGGCGAGAAGCTTCTGATGGAGGAGATGCCCATACTGCCTCTGTACTACCGCAATGCACAGCTTCTGGTGAAGCCTGGATGCGAGGGCGTTATTAAGACCTATATTGGACATACGATATTTAAATATGCTGATAAGCAGTAGGCATGGTGAGAGAGCCAGGCCAAAGTGAGTAAGGGAAGTAAGTAAGCAAGGTAAGTAAGCAGAGTAAGAGGTGCCCACGCCTGGGAATCAGGAGTGGGCAGCTTTTTGGCCGGAGCGCGCCGGAAAACTGTTTTCCGGTATATTCCGGATTAAGGATGAAAGGACGGATTGAGACAGATGGTATTTCCAGAGAGACTTAGGGAAGGGGACACGGTGGGGCTGGTGTCTCCTGCGTTTCCTGTAAAGGAAGAGGAGAGGGACGGCTGCGTAAAGCTGCTGGAGGGCATGGGATACCGGGTAAAGCTGGGTACATGTCTTGAGAATATGTATAATTTACATAATTATCTGGCGGGGGATGCCGGTGCCCGGGGAGAGGACATAAACCGCATGTTTGCGGATCCGCAGGTGAAAGCGGTTTTTTGCGTGCGGGGAGGATATGGCAGTTCCCAAATCATGAAATACCTGGATTTTGACCTGGTGAAGCAAAATCCCAAGATTTTTGTTGGATACAGCGACATAACAAACCTTCACTCAGCATTCCAGATGTTTGGGAATCTGGTTACCTTCCATGGTCCCATGGTGTGCTCCAACATGCTGAAGGACTTTGACGCATACACCAGGTCCGGTCTGTTTGCGGCCCTCAATATGGAGGAGGAGCTGGAGTTTCGTAACCCGCCCGGTGAGGAGGGCTTTAAGACCATCCGGGGAGGGGAGGCAGAGGGCATTCTGGCAGGCGGAAATATATCCGTGCTGGCCAGGGCCTGCGGCACCTTCTATCAGCTGGACACCAGGGATAAGATTCTGTTTCTGGAGGATGTGGAGGAAGGCATTGCCTCCCTTGACATGTATATTACCCAGATGGAGTATGCGGGGATGTTTGAACACGCTGCGGGAATTCTCCTGGGAGATTTTACGGACTGTACCAATGACCGGTATGACGGCACCTATCAGATAGAGGAATTCCTTCATGACCGCTTTGGAATCTTTGATTTGCCTGTGATGTATCATATCAGGTCTGGCCACGACAAGCCCATGGGTACCCTGCCCTTTGGCACCATGTGCCGTATGGACGGGGACAATAAACGGCTCCGGTTTTACCGGCAGCTGCGGTAGATTCAACGGCAGATTCAACGGTACATTCAACGGTACATTCAACGGCAGATTTTGCGGCAGACGATGGCTTTGTCACAGCCTTGGCGCAGCCTTTTTCAGGCTCCGGAATAAGGAATTTGGAAAAGGCTGCAAAAAAAGTGCAAAAAAGGACAAGAAATTTAAAAAAAGTGCTTGCAATCTCCAGAGACATATGATAAACTATAGCTCGTTGACAGCAGTCGGCATGAAAGTGCAGAGTCACATCAAGGCTGTCAGAAGTTGTGAGTCTGTAGCTCAGTTGGATAGAGCAACGGCCTTCTAAGCCGTGGGTCGGGGGTTCAAATCCCTTCAGGCTCGTTTCACATCAATTAACCAGCGATGTGTGCGATTTGTTTATGGTGGGTATGGCGAAGTTGGTTATCGCGCCAGATTGTGGCTCTGGAGGCCGAGGGTTCGAATCCCTCTACTCACCCTTTTCCCCTTTCCGGGTACGGAGAGGGGATTTTTTTTTGTTTTTATCTGTTTTATTCCTTTATATAGTATAATACTGTATAGATAATGCATAAAAAGGAGGTTATATTTTGAATATCAGACAAATTGCGTACCTGGCGGGGGTTTCGGTTGCAACGGTTTCCAGATGCATTAATCAGCCGGAGAAGGTGTCGGAGGAAACACGCAATCATATCATAGAGGTCATGAAGCGGGTGGACTACATACCCAACCCCTCCGCCAAAAGCCTTTCAACCGGTTACACAAAGACCATCCTATGTGTAATCCCGACCCTTTGCAATGAATTTTTCAACCAGCTGGTGGAAGGAAGCCAGGCTGTATTGAGGGAGGCGGATTATAAGGTCCTTGTATTTTCAACAGACAGCATAGAGGATTTCTGGCGCAGGGTGGACCAGAGAAGTGTTGACGGAATGATTATATCCGGCTCCGGTTTTATTAACAGCGAGGAGCTGAGCATGGCCAAGATTCAGGTGCCCTATGTATTGATTGAAAATATGGAGCAGTCGGAATCGCCCAAGGATGTGACATACGTTTACAGTGATGATTACAAAGGGGTCCAGATGGCGTTAGAATATCTGTACCGGGAAGGCAACCGCGTATTCGGGGTAATCAGTACTTCTGACACTTATTTGGTGACGGAGAGGCGCCGCAAGGCGGTATATGACTTTTTCATGGAAAAAAAGGACTGCCGTCTGTGCATGGTGAAAGCCCATTATGCAGATTTGCAGGATGCATATGACGCGTGCGGGCATTTGATGCGGCTGGAGGAGAGGCCCACCGCTATTTTTGCCTTTAACGATATGATGGCAATTGCGGCAATGAGATATCTGGTGCTTCACGGCATACGTGTGCCGGAGGATATGGAGATAATGGGATTCGACGACAATCCGGTGGCCAGTTTTGTGCTGCCCTCGCTGTCAACCGTGGTTGCACCCAATTACAAGCTTGGGGAAAGTGCGGCCAGGCTGCTGCTGGAAAAACTGAGGGGCAATGAAGAGAGTAAAAGCGTGTTGTTTCCGGTGGAATTAAAGCTGAGGGAAACCACCAGAAATAATGTAAAAGAGTATAGAGACAAGCTGTAGATTCCGCCCACGGCATAGAAAGTCTGATGTAACCAGTTTCATCCGGAAACTGGTTTGGATTCGTTGACAATCCGTTTTTTTTTGATATAATTAAGAAAAACGCATAATAATAAACAAAAACACATAATAAAATTGTGTATATTGCACAAGAGAATTTTGCGCGTTAAAAAAGATACATGTAAAAATAGAGTATAAAATAAAATGATGTTCTGCCCCGGAAGGAGTACACGGCATGGTAAAAATTATCGGAATATGTGGAAGCCCAAGAAGGAAATCATCCTATGCCGCATTGCGGGAAGCGCTGGACGGCGCACTGGAAACAGGGGACGTGGAAGTGGAGCTCATTGAACTGCGTGCAAGGAAGCTGAACTTCTGCATTCACTGCAATAAGTGTCTGAGAGAGGACGCGGTCCGGTGTACAGTATATGAGGACGATATGACCCCTCTCTATGAAAAGGTATATCAGGCTGACGGGATGATAATAGCATCACCGGTCTATGAGATGAATATTACGGCACAGCTGGCGGCCTTTTTCAACCGGTTCCGCCCCACCTGGAATATTATAAAAAAGGATCCCACATTTTTTAACCGGAAGGTGGGCGCTGCGATTGCAGTAGGAGGAACAAGAAACGGAGGACAGGAAGGGGCACTGAACGCAATCCTTGGATTTTACCATACACAGGGTATGGTTGTCTGCAACGGGGGAGCGGGAACTTACGCAGGTGCCAGTCTATGGAATCCGGGGGACGGGTCAGGGGAAATGGACGACCCGGAAGGATTAAAGAGAGCCAGGGCACTGGGTGCAAAGATGGCTGATTTGACAAAACGACTCAATTTGGATAACTAAGCCGGAACGGATTCAAACTACCGGTTTCCATAAGGATACAGCATAATGTTTATTTGCCCTTGTGTTTGTCTTTTTCAAATAAACAGACAGGTATCTTGTGGAAGCCCTGCCAATTCCTGACAAAACATGGCGCCGATTCGTCAGGTAAAAGTTTTGAATATAAAAAATAAAAGGAGAACTTCATACATTAGGCAGAAATGGCGGGAGTATCAGAAACAGGAGTTAGTTATGAGAATGATGAGTTATGGTATCGAAGACAAACCCCGATTGGCAGTAGCGTTTCCATTGGCATTCCAGCATGTACTATCGGCATTTACAGGACAGATTGCGGTAGGTATGCTGCTTGCGATGGGATTTGGGCTCAGTGTCAAAGAAACTGCTTTATTAATTCAGTGTGCGTTATTTATCACCGGTATAGCTACCATTATCCAGTCCTTTGGAATCGGAAAGCATATTGGAGCCAGACTCCCCATTGTATCAGGAGGCAGCTTTACGCTGATTACACCAATGGTGGTGGCGGCCAATAACCCCAATATTGGAATCGGCGGAGCTTTTGGGGCGGCCCTGGTTGGAAGCGGTGTATTGTTTATTCTGGGTCCCATTGCAATCAGGTACTTACATAAGTATTTCAGCCCTACCGTTACAGGGGCAGTGGTGCTGACCGTGGGTATCTGTATCGGCGCAACGGCATTCGGAAACTTTAATGTGGAAAGCGAAACCGCGATGACTGAATTGGCGGTTGCTGTAATGGTTGTTGTGGTGATTGTTCTTCTGAACTTTTTCGGAAAAGGCCTTATCAAACAATGTTGTATATTAATCGGCATGGTAATAGGATACGTTGTTGCCGCGGCCCTTGGCATGGTGGATTTTTCAAGCATCGGAGAGGCTTCCTGGTTTTCCATGGTTAAACCCTTTGCATGGGGAGTGAACTTCAATGTGGGAGCAATCCTGACAATCTGTGCGGTTCACATCGGCACCCTGATGGAAATGGTGGGGGACACCACGGGGCTTGTGACGGCGGTATCCAACCGGCTTCCCACTTCGGAGGAATTATCCAGGACCATCCGCGGAGGCGGTATCACGGGAATGTTTGCATCTGCCTTTAACGGTGCTCCGGTTATTACGGGAAGCGCGAATGTGGGCATTGTTGCAATGACCGGCGTGGGAAGCCGCTTTGTCACCGGTTTGGGAGGAATTATTTTCCTTGCTTTTGCGGTATTTCCAAAGCTGGCCCAGCTGCTTGCGCTGATTCCCAACTGTGTTATGGCAGGAGCTGTCCTTGTAATGTGCGGCCAGATATCGGCGTCCGGGCTCCGGGTTATCAGCATGGGCGATTTTACAGAGAGAAACACAACCATCCTGGCCATTGCGCTGGCTATTGGCATCGGCGGCAATTTCGGAGTGGCTAACCTGGCATTTCTGCCGTCAACCGTTACAACCATTTTTACCGGCATTCCCGGTACGGCCCTGGTTGCCCTTGTATTAAACATGATTCTTCCAAAGGCAGCAGAGGATGAAGTGACCGACGTAAAGATTGAAGGGGAAATACCGGCCGTGCAGTAAAAAGAGCATACTTATTATTTTGAGAGGATATCCACATGGAGCGCCTTGCACCATGTGGATATTTTTTAGGAAAACAGCTGGAAATGAGAGGGCCTTTACTATGATATACGTGGAGACGAACAGTATTATCGGTTCGGAAAATCTGGCTTTTGAGGAATATTTTTTAAAGAAAGAGGACATCAGAGAGCCCGTACTCATGCTGTGGAGGAACCGTCCCACCATTGTGGTAGGCGCTTTTCAGAATACCCATGAAGAGATATGTGAGGAGTTCGTCAAGGCCAACAAAATTGATGTGGTGAGAAGAACCAGCGGGGGCGGCGCTGTCTACCATGACTTGGGAAACTTGTGTTTCAGCTTTATCATGGAGCATGAGGATTTTACAAACACAGACTACTCTGCTTTTTTAAAACCGGTTGTAGAAGCGCTTCGGGGAATGGGAATCCAGGCTGGGATTAACGGGCGCAATGACCTGGTTCTGGGAGACGCCAAGATATCAGGAAGCGCGGTAAGAATCTATAAGAACCGGGTACTGTTTCACGGAACACTGTTATTCAGTTCAGATTTAGAAATACTGAGCAGGGCATTGCGGGTAAAACAGGATAAGCTGGTATCAAAGGGTATTAAGTCGGTGCGTTCAAGGGTAACCACCATAGCGGAACATCTTTCCTATGACATGGATGTTCTGGAATTCAGGGAAAGACTGCTGCAGGCCCTTTTTGGGGAATCAGGGGGAAAGGAATATGAAATATCCCGGAACGAGCGCAGGGAGATTATGTGCCTGGCCCGTGACAAATATGAATCCTTCCTCTGGACGTATGGAAAGAACCCGCCGGCAGACCTGACACACGGAAAACGGTTTGGGGGAGGCAGCATAACGGTTAAGGCATCTTTAAAGAATTCGCGGATTGAACAAATCCGGTTTGAGGGTGACTTTCTGGGATGTATGGAGATGAAAGATATAGAACAGCTGCTGAACGGAGTGGTTTATGAGAGGGACGCCGTCAGCCGCGTTTTTGAAGAATTAGATATAAGACCATATTTCGGAACTATAACAAAGGAAGAAGTGGTCAGCTGCATTATGGGAGATGACAGAATATAAACACATGGGAGTGAGACAATGGAACAGGTAAGTCTGGATATAAACGGAAAGAAAACACAAGTCAGCATAGAAAAAAAATGGACCCTGCTATTCGTGCTGCGGGAGGTTTTGGGATTGACAGGCGCAAAGTGCGGATGCAGCACCGGAGACTGCGGGGCCTGCAAAGTTATCATTGACGGAGAAGCGGTGAATTCCTGTCTGGTGCTTGCGCGGAACCTGGAAGGAAAGAAGATTGAGACCATAGAAGGACTTTCAAACGGCACGGAGCTGCACCCCATTCAGCAGGCGTTTATTGACGCCGGGGCAGTACAATGCGGATACTGCACGCCGGGAATGGTGATGTCAGCCAAGGCGCTTCTGGACCGGATTGAGAATCCGACAGAGGAGGAAATCAGGAGCAACGGCATCTCCAATAACCTGTGCAGATGCACGGGATACGTTAAGATTGTGGAGGCAATCAGACTGGCCGCAAGGCGGATGATGGAGGCAAAGGCCGGGGGAAAGAAGGAGGAGAGCTGAATGGGAATCATAGGACAGAGCATACCGGTCCGCGACGCGGCCATGAAGGTAACCGGGCAGTTTAAATATACGGCTGACCTGGAGTTCCCCGGAATGCTCCACGCTAAAATATTGTTCAGCCCTGTGCCCCATGCCAGAATAAAGAAGATTGATACAAGCAGGGCAGAGGCACTGGAGGGCGTCCGCGGAGTGGTGTGCTATTTAAACGCCCCGGACACAAAGTATAACAGCTGCGGGGAAGAGATTGACGGTCACAAGACGGAACGGGTATTTGATGATACGGTTCGGTATGTGGGAGATAAGGTGGCGGCCGTGGCAGCGGATACGGTAAAGATTGCCGAGCAGGCAGTGAAGCTAATCCAGGTGGAATATGAGGAACTTCCCTTTTATACTGACCCCGGAGAGGCCCTGAAGGAAGGCGCGTATCCCATTCACGGTGAAAGCAATATTATTTTTCCGGTGGATATGGGGGCCGGCGATGTGGAAGCGGGCTTTAAGGCAGCGGATTATATATATGAAGATACCTATTCCACACCTGCCATCCACCACAGCGCCATTGAGACACATGCGTCCATTGCGGTTTATGACAGCAGCGGCAAGCTGACGGTCTATACGCCCAGCCAGGATGTGTTCGGATACAGAAAGAACCTCAGCAGGATTTTCGGTCTTCCTATGAGCAGGGTGCGCGTGGTGAATCCCGGCATGGGCGGCGGGTTCGGAGGAAAAATAGATACAATAACAGAGCCTGTGACAGCCCTGCTGGCCATGAAAACAGGGCGGCCGGTAAAGCTGGTTTACAACAGGCGGGAGGATATTGTGTCGTCCAGGACCCGACACGGAATGGAAATAAAGATTAAGACCGGTGTTAAAAAAGACGGGACCATTATATCCCAGGATATGCAGGTCATAATCAATGCCGGGGCATATGCGGGCGGGACCATGAGCATTGTGTGGGCCATGAGCGGTAAGTTTTTTAAAAACCACAAGACGCCCAATATCCGGTTCAGGGCCACTCCGGTTTATACCAACACTCCCATTGCAGGCGCCATGAGGGGCTTTGGCTCCCCCCAGGAGTTCTTTGCCCAGCAGTGCCAGATGAATAAGATTGCCAGAGACTTACATATAAGCATCATTGACATGCAGTTAAAAAACCTGGTTGAACCGGATGGGTTTGACCAGAGGAACGGGCAGAGGCATGGAAATGCAAGACCCATTGACTGTGTGAAAAAGGGGATGGAGCTGTTCGGCTGGGAGGAGGCGGTGAAGGAGCAGGAAGAATCCGGGGCGGCAAAGGGCAGGTACCGGATTGGAGTGGGAATGGCCGCAGCTACCCACGGAAACGGAGTGTACGGCGTGTGTCCGGACACAACCGGCGTGATACTTAAAATGAATGAAGATGGTTCGGTTGTCATGTTCACCGGGGTCAGCGACATGGGCAACGGTTCCGTGACAACCCAGGCCCAGGCAGTGGCCCAGGAGCTGGGAATCAGCATGGACCGGATAGAGTGTATACAGGCGGATACAGATGCCACCATGTATGATTTGGGAAATTATTCCAGCAGAGGTACGTATGTGAGCTGCAATGCCGCTGTGAAGGCGGCAGGGAAAATCAGGCAGGAATTGCTGAAAGAGGCGGCCCAGCTGCTGGAAGAGGAACAGCAGAACCTGGAACTGAAGGACAACGGGGTTTGTGTGAGGAACAATCCTAAAAAGAAGGCCTCCCTGGAGGAAGTCATCACGCACGCAAGGAAAGTGAACCAGAGGGATATATGCTGTGCGGACACATTTGCCTCCTATGCCCTGGCCATGTCTTACGGCGCACATTTTGTAAAGGTATCGGTGGATACCCGGACAGGCGGGGTAAAGGTTCTGGAATATACGGCGGTGCACGATGTGGGGAAGGCGCTTAATCCCATGTCTGTGGAAGGCCAGATCGAAGGCGCGGTGCAGATGGGACTTGGATACGCACTCTCAGAGGGAATCATAATTGACAGCGGGGGAAAGGTAAAAAACACTACCTTTAAGCAGTACCATATTATGAATGCCGGTGAGATGCCGCCTATCAAGGTGGGACTGGTGGAGGAGACAGAACCCACCGGGCCATATGGGGCAAAGAGCATCGGGGAGTGTTCGGTGGTACCCTCAGCCGGGGCAATTGCAAATGCCGTGGCCAATGCAATCGGATGTGAGGTGCACCGTCTGCCGTTAAAACCGGATACAGTGCTTGAACTCCTGGCCCGGGAAAATGAGACAGTTGAAAGAAGGGATGGAATCACCTTATGAGATTTGAAGATAAAGTAGCGGCAATCACAGGCGCGGGCCAGGGGCTGGGCGCGGGTTTTGCAAAGGCATTTGCCAAAGAGGGCGCTGTTGCAGTCCTGATAGGAAGGACCGGAGGCAAGCTGCAGGCGGTTGCAGAGGAAATCAGGAAAGAGGGCGGCCGGGCCCTTGTGAAAGTCTGCGACATCGCGGTGCCGGAACAGGTGGAGCAGTGCTTCAGGGAAATTGAACAGGAAGCGGGAAATGTGGATGTGCTTGTCAATAATGCGGCCTATCACAAGTCGGTTCCCGTGGTTGAGACATCAAACGAGGAATGGCTGAGCCAGATTTCCATTAATCTCAACGGAACCTTTTTCTGCACAAAGGCAGTCCTGCCGGCCATGATACGGAACCGGTACGGAAAAATCATTAACATCAGTTCCTCGGCCGCCAAACACTTCTTTCCCGGATTTGGCGCGTACGCAGCGTCAAAAGGCGGAATCGTAAGCTTCACCCATACGCTGTCCGAGGAAGTCAAGCAATACGGAATCAATGTGAATGCCATATACCTGGGAATGACCAATACGGAGCATACAAGGGAACGGATGGACAGCGATCAGGCAGTGACCATTGATTTGGATTCCATGCTCCAGGTGGAGGATGTGGCGGAAGTGGTGACATTCCTGGCATCGGACGCAGCGGCCCCGGTTATGGGAGCGGCCATTGATGTGTTTGGAAAGAAATCATAAGCAGGTTGAGTTATAAGCAGGTTGAACTATAAGCAGGATGAAATAAAACACGGAGGATCATACATGCTGAATATTAACGCAAAAGCAATGAAAGTAGTACGGGAGATTATAGAGGACGCGGACGCCCTTGGGTGTAAGGTGATCAAAATGGACTGCGGGGCAACCCTCATTGACATGGGAATTAACTGTGAGGGAAGCTGGAAGGCAGGGGTTCTGTTCACAAGGGCCTCCATGGGAGATATGAGCACGGTTACCCTTGGGGAATTCAGGCTTAACGAGGATTATACCTTTGCTTCGGTGGAAGTGCTGGTCAACAAGCCTCTCATTGCCTGCATGGCATCCCAGATAGCAGGTTGGAAACTGGGGGACGGGGAATTCGCAACCATTGGTTCCGGCCCTGCCAGGTCCATCGCCCATGTGGACTCAGACTGGTATTTCGAGATGACGGATTACAGGGAAGAAAATAACGAGGCAGTGCTGTGCCTGCAGGATGTGAAGTATCCAACGGACCAGATGGCCATGGAGGTGGCAAAGGCCTGTAAGGTTAAGCCGGAGGATACGTATATCCTTATTTCCGACAGTACCTGCGTGGTTGCCTCCATCCAGGTGTCGGGCAGGATGCTGGAACAGACCTGCCACAAGATGTTTGAGAAGGGATTTGACGCGGGACAGATTGTGATGATCCGGGGAACCGCTCCCATAGCCCCCATTGTTAAGGATGAAATGAAGTCAATGGGCCGTATCAATGACGCCCTTATCTACGGCAGCAGCGTGGAAATCTGGGTGGATGCATCAGACGAGGCCATTGAAAAGGTGATTCCGGGGCTGGTGGGCAAGACTTCGTCTCCCTGCTACGGACAATTATTTGAGGATGTGTTTGAAAAAGCGGGAAGAGACTTCTTCTATGTTGATCACGATGTACATTCCCTGGGAAGGGTGCAGATTCACAATATTAATACGGGAAAGGCATTCTGCGGGGGAGAAATAAATTACAAGGTATTGGAAAAGTCATTTTTATATTAATTTAAATACGCGATGGCGAAGAAGAGGATTAGGAGGAAATAAAATGGCACTAAGTAAAGAACGGCTTCTGAAGGTATACCGGGACATGGTAATGATCCGCAGATTTGAGGAGGTAATTGAGGAGTATGCAGCAAACGGAACGATTCCCGGATTCGTACATTTGTCCATTGGCCAGGAAGCGTGTCAGGCAGGGGTGGTGGACGCACTGAAAAAAACAGATTATAAGTTCCCGGATCACAGGGGACACGGAGCCATTGCTCTGTGCGGAACAGACCCCAAATTAGTGATGGCTGAGATATTTGCAAAGGAGACAGGAATCAACCACGGACGGGGCGGCTCCATGCATGTCAATGACCTGGAGTGCAGGAACATGGGATTTAACGGAATCCAGGGCTCCACCATGGTAACCTGTCTGGGAACCGCATTTGCCTCTGTGTACAATGGGACGGATGACGTGACGGCAGTATTCCTTGGAGACGGAACACTGGGAGAGGGAACCTGCCATGAGAGCATGAATATGGCGGCCACCTGGAAGCTTCCCATTATCTACTGTCTGGTAAATAACGGATACGCCATATCCACGCGCTACGAGGAAGCCCATCCCCAGAAGGAGTTAAAAACATGGGGCGAGGGATACGAAGTACCCAGCTTCCGCCTGGACGGAAATGACATCGAGGCAGTCATCGAGGCAGTGGAAAAGGCCGCGGACCGCGCCAGAAAGGGCGAGGGCCCCACTGTACTGGAATTTATGACATACCGCTGGCAGGGACATTTCGCAGGCGATCCCGCCGCTTACCGCCCGGAGGACGAGGTATCTTACTGGGTCAATGACAGGGATCCCCTGAAGCTTACCAAGGCAATCCTCCTTGAGAGGGAGCAGGTTGAGCCGGCTGTGCTCCAGGCGGTTGAAGAGGAAGAAGAAAAACATGTGCAGGAGATGCTTAAATTCTCTCTGGAGAGTGAGTATCCGGGAATTGAGACTGCAACAACATATACATATGCTGATAGAGAGGTGGAATTAAGATAATGGGCAGAAAACTTTCTTATGGAATGGCAATCAATGAAGCGCTGCATCAGATGATGGGAGCAGATGAAAGAGTATTCATATTAGGCGAAGATGTGGCAAAGATGGGCGGAGATTTCGGAATCACAAAGGGAATCTGGGAGAAATGGCCGAACCGCATCAAGGATACGGCATTATCCGAGTCCGCAATTCTGGGTTTATCCTGCGGGGCCGCTGTGTGCGGGTTAAAACCAGTACCGGAAATCATGTTTGCGGACTTTTTAGGGGTTTGCTTTGACCAGCTGACAAACAACGCCGCAAAGTTAAACTTCATGTATCAGGGAAAGGCACACTGCGGTATAACGGTGCGTGCCGTACAGGGCGGAGGAATCCGGTGTGCTTACCATCACTCCGCATGTGTGGAATCCTGGTTCATGAACACTCCCGGACTTGTGGTCGTATGCCCCACCACCCCTTATGAGGCAAAGGGAATGCTGATCTCCGCAATTAAAAGTGATAACCCGGTTCTCTTTTTAGAGCATAAGACCCTTTATAATGTAAAGGGAGAGGTGCCCCAAGAGATGTATGAGATTCCTCTGTACGAGGCTGAGGTGGAGAGAGAGGGAAGCGACATCACAATCGTAGCAACCCAAATCATGCTTGACAAAGCCCATAAGGCGGCGGACATCATGGCAAAGGAAGGGGTCAGCGTGGAAATCATTGACCCGAGAACCATTTATCCTTACGACAAGGACACGATCCAGAAATCCGTGGCAAAAACAGGCCGCATCATTCTGGCGCAGGAAGGTCCCAAATGCGGGGGCTGGGGAGCCGAACTTTCCGCCATGATAAGCGAGGATGTGTTTGAGTATTTATGCGCGCCCATTAAACGGGTTACCTCCCTGGATTCCCCGGTACCGTACGCGCCGGTGCTGGAGGATTACGTACTGCCGCAGCTGGATGATCTGGTAAAAACCTGCCGGGAATTGATGGAATATTAAATATAGCCACAAGTGGAGATTGAGAGGAAATACATATGGTTACAAAAGTAATTATGCCCAAATTCGGATTGTCAATGGAGACAGGAGTCCTGGGCTCCTGGCTGGTGGAAGAAGGGGCTTCTGTCACAAAAGGCAGCGCCCTGGCAGAAATAACAACAGATAAAATCACCAATACGTGCGAAGCACCCAAAGACGGGATTCTCCGCAAAATCCTGCTTCCTGAAGGGGAGGAGGCTGCCTGCGGGGAGGCCATAGCGGTTCTGGCGGACACGGCGGACGAGGATATATCGGCGGAGTGCGGGGGAAGCCAGAGTGAAGGGGGCGCTTTTGCGGACAGCGGGGAGCAGGCGGCTGCAGCATCCCCTGTCCCGGAAAAGGCCGCCCCGGCCGATATTAAAATCACGCCGCGGGCCAAAAAGGTAGCAGAGGAGCAGGGGCTTGAATATTCCCACATCCAGGGAACCGGCCTGTTAGGCGCAATCACAATTTCAGATTTGAAGAAACATGGAATTCCCAGGAAGGACCCGGCAGGCGCCGCCTCTGTATCCGCTGCTCCGGCATCTGCGTCCGTCCCGGCATCTGCATCCGCCCCGGCATCTGCATCCGGCCTGGCATCCGCATCCGTCCCGGCATCCGCATCCGCCCCGGCATCCGGTCCGTCAACCGCATCTGCCCCGGCCGCAGCGCCTAAGGCAGTCTTTGACACACGGCCCTGTGAAGGCGAGGATGTCATTGTCAAGATGAGCACCATGGAGACCGCTATCGCAAAAGCCATGCAGAACAGTCTGCAGACAACCGCCCAGGCCACCATAGCCACAGAGGCGGAAATAACGGAACTGGTCAGGGTATACAAACAGTTAAAGGGAAAATATACCAATGCAGGAGTGAAGCTGAGCTATACCGCCATGCTGATAAAAGCAGTGGCCATGGCATTGGAGAACCACAAGGCTCTGAGAAGCACCATGGCGGACGAGAACCATATTAAAATCAGCAGCCGTATTCACATCGGTGTTGCGGTGGATATCCCGGGCGGTCTGATTGTGCCTGTGATTCGCGATGCAAATATGAAGGATCTGCGCACAATCTGCCTGGAATTATCAGACCTTACCCAGCGGGCTAAGGACAATAAGCTTACATCCGACCAGCTGGGCGGCGCGACCATTACCATCACCAACCTGGGCATGTTTGGAATCACCTATTTTACCCCTGTATTAAATGTTCCGGAATCAGCAATTTTAGGCGTTGGAGCCATTATCGAGAAGCTGATGGTAAAGGACGGAGGCTTCTATCCCGCATCCGTCATGAACTTCAGCCTTACCCATGACCACCGCATTGTCAACGGAGCGCCGGCGGCAAGATTCCTGAAAGAAGTGACAGCCAGCCTGCAGGATTTTAAATGGGTTTAAAAAGTCCTTAAATATTCATTCCCGCTATCTGCGCGCCAACAGGAGGAAAGCCATATGAAAAAAGCAGACGTTTTAATTAAAAATGCATATATCATAACAATGGATCATGACAGAAACATAATCAGCAATGGATGCATTGTGATTGATAAAGACAAGATTACAGCAGTTGGAGGCGGGGAACTGGCATCCTGTTACGAAGCCTCCAGGGTGGTTGACGCAAAGGGAAAGTTCGTATTTCCGGGCATGATAAGCACCCACTCCCATTTGTTCCAGACCATGTTAAAGGGCCTGGGCAGGGATAAACTTTTGTTTGACTGGCTGGACAGCTCCGTGCGTACGGCCCTGCACCGGTTTGACGGGGAAATGTGTTACTACGCTGCCCTGACAGGATGTATGGAAGCCATTCAGTCAGGCACCACCACCCTATTGGACTATATGTACTGCCATACCAGCCCGGGTCTCAGCGATTATGTGACCCAGGCCATGGAGGATATCGGAATACGCGGCATATACGGCCGGGGCTTTACCAATACCGCAAATTTCCCGCCGGAATTTAAGGTGGCCCATCACGATACGGAACAGGATATGTTTGACGATGTAAGGCGTCTGTACAAAAAGTATGAAGGGCACAGCAGAATGAGCGTTGCCCTGGCGCCGGGCATTATCTGGGACAACACGGACGACGGCTACCGGGAGATGCGCAAAATGGCCGATGAGATGCATATTCCCCTTACCATGCATGTGCTGGAATCAGAGGATGACGATAAGTACTGCAGGGAAGCAAGGGGAGGAAGGACCATACCCCATCTGGAACGCCTGGGATTTATCGGACCTGATTTTATTGCGGTGCACTGTGTCTGCATGGAAGAGGAGGACTTTGACATCTTCAAACAGTATGATGTGAAGGTCAGCCACAATCCGGTGTCCAACATGATTCTTGCCTCCGGCGTGGCTCCGGTTGAGAGGATGGTAAAGGAAGGGCTGACAGTCAGCCTTGCCTGCGACGGCTCAGCCAGCAACGATACCCAGGATATGATGGAGGTGTTAAAGACAACCGCCCTGCTCCAAAAGGTACATTTGAGAGACGCGGCCGCCATGCCGGCCTCCAGGGTTCTGGAACTGGCAACCCTGGGAGGCGCAAAGGCAGTTATGCGGGAAGGGGATCTGGGGGCAATCGCGGCGGGAATGAAGGCGGACCTGGTAATTTACGACCCCTTCCACGGCCGTTCCATACCGGTACATGACCCGGTCAGCGCAATTGTATATTCTTCCAGTCACGCAAATATTGAGTCTGTCATGGTGGACGGCGTGTTTGTAATGGAGCACAAGCGCATGACCATGATTGACGAAGAAAAAGTATTATATGCCACCCAGAAGGCGGCTGAAAAGCTGATAAACGAAGTGGGGCTGGGCAACACGCAGTGGGGCAGAAAGATTGGAAATCTGGGGCTATAGGAGGAAATGAATGAACGAATTAGTGTTCTTTGAAATACCAAAACAGAATTTAAAGATTCAAATTGTCAAAAAAAGTGATGAGATTTTGGAACAGATAAGGAAAGAATCTGCCGAGACAGCGGTGATGCCGGATGTGGCTCAGTACTACACGGATATTTATTTTCCAAAAGCACCTTCAGACAGGCCCTATACATTTTCCTCCATCGTGCTTTCTTCGGACGGCAAAATGGCCTATGGGGATAATCCCTCCGGACCGCTCATAGCAAAAAATAACTTTCTGGACCCGGACGGCTCCCTGGGGGATTTCTGGGTGCTGAATGTACTGCGGGCCTATGCGGACGGTATCATCATAGGCGCCCGCACCCTGCTCAGTGAACCGGGCATCACCTGCCACGTATATGAGGAGCGTCTGACCAGGCAGCGCAGGGAAGTGCTTGGGAAAAAGTACCAGCCCTGCGGCGTGATTGTATCGTTAGACGGTACGGATATTCCTTTTGACCATTATATTTTTGATGTAGACCCAAAGGAAGAGTATAAACTGGTGATAGCCACGTCCCCCGGGGGCGCCGAATACATAATGGCCAATTCCCCGCTGAAGCATCCTGTAGTTGGACCCTTCAAGACAATTGAGGATGTGGATCATGCGGATTTGGGTGAGCTTTACACAGATTTTAACGCGTTCCCGGTTATAGTGACGGGCCAGGGAGAGAATCCTGATACAAAGGTGCTCATGTATGCCCTTAAGAAATGGGGGCTGGAAAAGCTCTGTATCGAGGCCCCGTCCTACTGCACCCATTTGCTGCAGCAGGGAATGCTGGATGAATACTTTATCAATTATTCCATGGTATTTGCAGGCGGCCAAAAATCGCCGGGCTATGCATCGGAATTCGGGCACATGGATCATCCCCACGCAGATTTTCTGACACTGGGAATCCATGAAAGCAATTTCATATTTACCCGTCAGAAAATTCGTTATGGTGTTACAAATGAGACGGATTTGTCGGGATATAAGTACTGATACGGTGTGAGTGTCAGATGGGAGGAACTATGGCAGGTACGGATTTGGTGGTAATCGGCGCAGGACCGGGCGGATATGTGGCCGCAATCAGGGCTGCGCAGCTGGGAATGAAGGTAGTGATTGCAGAAAAGGACGCATGCGGCGGGACCTGTCTGAATTATGGCTGTATTCCCACAAAAGCGCTTTATAAAAATGCCCAGGTAATGGGCTATATGGACCACAGCAGGGAATTTGGAATTGAGATTGACGGATACAGGCTGGATATGGAACAGGTACAGGCCCGCAAGAACAAGATTGTAAAGACGCTGACCGGCGGAGTGGAATATCTGCTGAAGTCCAATAAGGTGGCCATTGAGAAGGGCTGCGCTAAAATCATAAAAGCCGGTCTGGTGGAAGTGACCGGCAAGGACGGCACTGTAAAGCGGCTGGAGACAAAGCGGATTCTCATTGCATCCGGTTCCAAATCATCCAGGCTTCCCATTGAGGGGATGGACCTGGAGGGCGTTATTACCAGCAAAGAGGCTCTGGATATGAAGACGGTGCCGGAGGAAATCGTGATCATCGGCGGAGGAGTGATTGGCATTGAATTTGCCGGCATTTACCAGTCCTTTGGCGCAAAGGTAACCGTGGTGGAGTTTATGCCCCACATCATTCCGAATGTGGACGTGGAAATCACATCCAGATTAAAGAGTCTGCTGGAAAAGCGCGGTATTTCAATCATGACAGGATCTAAGGTTGAGAAGATTGAGAAAAAAGGAAACAATCTGTCTGTGCAGGTGGATGCAGGCGGCAAAAAGCAGGTTCTTTCCTGCGGGCAGGTTCTTGTGTCAACCGGACGTGAAATGGACGCGGATGGCCTGAACCTGGATGGCGCGGGAGTGCGGTATGACCGCAAAGGAATAAAGGTAGACGAAAATTATGAGACCAATGTGCCGGGAATCTACGCAATCGGAGACGTGACAGGACGCATCATGCTGGCCCATGTGGCATCGGAGGAGGGCAAGACAGCTGTTGAGCGCATGGCAGGAGAGAAGACCGAGGTGGATTACAGCCTGATTCCCAATTCCATTTTTACCTTTCCGGATGTGTCCAGCATCGGGTTATCGGAAGAACAGGCAAAGGAGCAGGGAATCGAATATATTACCAGCAAATACCAGTTCTCCGGCAACGGAAAGGCCCTCACCATGGGGGACGCCGAGGGTATGGTGAAGGTGATTGCCGCAAAAGACAAATCCAGGCTGTTAGGGGTACATATCATCGGCCCCAATGCAAGCGATCTGATTGCGGAGGCAGCCATTGCAATGAACGGAATGTTTACAGTGGAGGAGGCAGCCGGTGTCATGCACGGGCACCCCACGCTCTCAGAGGCCTTTGACGAGGCGGTATCCAATCTCCTGGGAAAAGCTATTCATATGCCGCCGGTAAAAAACAGGTAATCAGGAAAAGGAGGCGCGCACATGGAACTGAGAGTAAACGAACCCGGCCTTTTTATCGAGGAACTGGTATTCCAAATCAGGCCGGAACTGGTAAAACGTTATGTGGAATTAGAATATGAAATCATGGCAAAAGAGCTGGCTGGGCTGGATGGCTTTTGCGGGTGGCAGATTTGGGTGAGCGAAACCAATCCCGGCCGTGTGACGTCTCTTTATTTCTGGAAGGACCATGCATCCTATCGGAATCTTGACCAGGAATGGCTTTCCGGGAAAAAGAATGAGATAACCAGGGCGTTTGGGGCTGAAAACATGACGTTTGTGAGGGCGGGTCATGAAACAGACCGAAGGTACCAGATGCGCAGTCTCGCCTGATGGGAACGATCCATATTACCCTGGTGGCCAATGCGGGCTTGTTATTGGAGTCCGGGGGCCGGAAGCTGCTGCTGGACGGTCTGCACAGCCAGGAGAACGGGATGTTCAGTCCTGTGCCTCCCTGTATACGGGAGCAGATCATGAAAAGGATTCCTCCCTTTGACGGAATCAGATGGGTGGCTTTTACCCATTTTCATGAGGATCATTTTGATTTGGACCTGGTAAACCGGTATTTGCAGGAGGCAGCACCTGAGATGCTGGTGATGCCGGAGGATACACAGTATGGCGTATCCTCAAAACTTAAGGCAGGCGTATGCAGCACAGAGGCCATTGAGCTGCCGATGGGCCAGTGCCGGAGCATACGTCTGTGGGAGACGGGAAGCCTGACAGCCTTTCCCTCAAGGCATGCGGGCAGGGAGTATGAGAAGGTCAGCCACCTTTGCTATGTGCTGGAGGCTGACGGAAAAAAGGTATTGATCCTGGGAGACTCGGATTATGACAGCGTGTTTTTTAAACAAATGGCAGGAGCAATGGAATTTGACGCTGTGATTGCCAATCCGCTTTTTCTGCATCTTCCCAGGGGGCGCAGGGTGTTTACACAGTCCATACGGACAAAAGAGATTATTTTTTGTCACCTTCCGTTTGCGGAGGATGACCAGATTCATTTCCGGAATATGATGTCAGAAGACATGAGACAATATGAAACAATACTGCCACCCATGAAGGCGCTTACGGATCCGCTTCAAAAAGTGAGCATTTAGTATGTCAGGAGGATATAATTGTGGGGCAGAATATATTGATTGAAATATCAGCAAGACACATTCATTTATCAAAAGAGCATTTAGAGATACTTTTTGGGGAAGGCTATGAACTGACGGTGAAGAAAATGTTAAGCCAGCCAGGACAATTTGCATGCGAGGAACGGGTGAGCGTCATTGGACCTAAGGGTAAGTTCTCCATGTCTGTGCTGGGACCTGTGAGAGAGCGCACCCAGGTGGAAATTTCACTGACAGATGCCAGGACCATAGGGGTCAGCGCGCCCATACGGGAATCCGGCGATGTGGAGGGAAGCGGCAGCTGTGTACTGGAAGGCCCCAGGGGAACGGTTATTCTGAAGGAAGGGGTTATTGCGGCAAAACGCCACATACACACCACGCCGGAGGATGCCAAAAGGCTGGGGGTGACTGACCGTGAAACAGTTGCTTTTGAGGTAAATATCAATGACCGGTCGTTGATTTTTAAGGACATGGTGGTTCGGGTCAGCGAACACTATTCCACGGCTGCCCATATTGACACGGATGAGGCAAACGCGGTGGCCATGTCGGGCACGGTCTATGGAACCATAGTAAAACTGAGGGGAAATGGATTGGCAGATTCCGGTTTGACAGATTCTGATTTGGCGGATTCATCAATCGCTTAAACGAGGAGAACATGAGGCAAATAGAAAAACAGACCCGGACAGACGGGGAGAATAAGATGGGGGTCATGCCGGTCAACCGTCTGCTGGTGACCATGGCGCTGCCGATTATGATATCCATGATTATCCAGGCCATGTACAATATAGTGGACAGCCTGTTCGTTGCCAGAATCAGCGAACAGGCGCTGACCGCGGTTTCGCTGGCATATTCGGTGCAGAATCTGCTGATTGGAGTGGCAGTGGGGACGGGGGTGGGTGTGAATTCCCTGCTGTCCCGGTATCTGGGGGAACAAAACCGGGAAGGCGTCAACAAGACAGCTGTAAACGGGATTTTCATTATGCTGGTTACCTATCTGTTCTTCCTGGTGTTTGGGTTGTTTTTCACCAGGACGTTTTTCAAATTACAGACAGATTCAGAAGAAATCATAGAGCTGGGCGTACAGTACCTGTCCATTTGCCTGATTTTTTCAGTGGGCGTGCTGGAGCAGGTTGTGCTGGAACGGATATTGCAGGGAACCGGAAAAACAATTTATACCATGATTACACAGGGGGCGGGAGCTGTTATTAATATAATTCTCGACCCTATTCTGATTTTCGGATTGTTGGGGTTTCCCAGAATGGGTATCAGCGGGGCAGCCATAGCCACTGTGACAGGGCAGCTGGCCGGCATGGGGATGAACGTCTATTTTAACAAGCGGGTCAACCATGAGGTGCAGTTTGTTTTCCGGGGGTTCAGGCCGGATATGGGAATCATAAAGCAGATATACAGGGTGGGAATCCCGGCCATTGTAATGCAGTCCATCGCGTCTGTTATGACCTTTGGACTGAACCAGATACTGATTTCCTACACGGCCACAGCCGCGGCAGTGATGGGAGTCTACTTTAAAATCCAGAGTTTTATCTTCATGCCCGTATTCGGCCTCAATAACGGCATGATACCTATTATCGGATACAATCTGGGGGCGGGAAGACCTGAGCGCATACGAAAGGCCATCCATTACAGCCTGGGATATGCCACAGCCATCATGGCGGCAGGCTTTGTACTGTCCCAGGTTTTTGCGGTGGAGATAATGGCAATGTTTAATGCCTCTGAGCACATGATGTCCATTGGGGTGACGGCGCTGAGGGTGATTAGCTTCGGCTACCTGTCCGCCTCTGTTTCCGTTATTTACAGCGCTGTATTCCAGGCGCTGGGAAGAGGGATGGAAAGCCTGGTTATCTCCTTTTTCCGGCAGCTGATTGTACTGCTGCCGGCTGCCTGCATACTGGCAGCAATGTTTGGGCTGGATGCGCTGTGGTGGTCCTTTCCGATTTCGGAGACAATGGCGGCATTGCTGGCATGGGTATGGTGGAAACATATCCGCAGGCAGATGGCGGGGCAGGTGTAAGGGTCCGGAACACAGGAATTCTGTAAAAGTGGGTTTCAAAAACTTGCAAACCGGTAAATTCTATGGTATTATAATTTGGCATGCCGGATTACTATATGGCTTGTTGGGCCGTCGCCAAGCGGTAAGGCACAGGACTTTGACTCCTGCACTCGAGGGTTCGAATCCCGCCGGCCCAGTACATGGGAAAGTCCGCAGAGACGCAAGTTACAAGGCGTTTCTGCGGGCTTTTTTTCTATAAATAATGTATTGCATATAATACTATAATCCAATACTATAATCCACATGGAGGCCGGAGGCTGTGGGAGGAGGAAAGAAGATGGAGAGAAAAAGAATCAGGGATTTTGGCATTGTGCCGGGCGTCATGAAAACCGGACCTAAAAATAAGATTACAGACGTGCCGGGTGTGCTGGTAGGCCATAAGACAGTGAGAAATGGGGACAACAGGACCGGCGTCACGGTCATTGTGCCGGGACCGGGAAATGTATTTGAACGCAAGTTCATCGCTGCAGGATATGTGCACAATGGGTTCGGCAAGACCTGCGGTCTGGTCCAGGTGGAGGAGCTGGGAACCCTGGAGACGCCCATTGCCCTGACCAATACCCTGAACGTGGGGCTGGCAGCCGACGCCCTGGTGGAGTATACCATCAGGCAGTGCGAAAAGGACCAAGTGGAGGTCACATCCGTAAGCCCGGTTGTGGGTGAGTGCAATGACTGCAGAATTAACCGTATCCAGCACAGGGCTGTGTCCATGGAGGATGTGATGGAGGCATTTTCCGGTGCTGGTGAGGATTTTGAGGAGGGTGATGTGGGCGCAGGCACGGGAACTGTGTGCTACGGCCTGAAGGGAGGAATCGGATCCGCCTCCAGAGTTATGAGAATCGGCGGGGTAAATTACACGCTGGGGGTTCTGGTGCAGTCCAATTTCGGGGCGACAGAGGACCTGGTCATAGACGGCATCCGGGCAGGTCAACGGATTCTGGAGGAAAAGGAAAGGCGCAGGAAGATGGCCACAGCAGAACAGGACCAGGGGTCCATCATGACCATTATCGCCACGGACCTGCCTGTCAGTGACCGTCAGCTAAAGCGCATCATCCGCCGGGCCGGTGTGGGCATTGCCAGGACAGGCGCCTACACCGGACACGGCAGCGGTGAGGTCATGATTGGGTTCACCACCGCAGGCCGCCTGCAGGGAAAGGACAGCCCGGAAATCATGACAAGCACCTGTATCAAGGAGGACCTGATTAACGTGGCCTTCAAGGCAGCCGCGGAAGCTGTCAATGAAGCCATACTGAATTCCATGACAGCAGCCGGACGTACCGGGGGACTGGCAGGGGAGGTGTATTACAGCCTGTCGGAGTTCCTTCCGCAGATTCTTAAACATTAATGGCGAAGGGACATAAGCCCCTGCTCCGTTATCTCGCAGCCTCCCCTGGTGCGGTTGATGCGGATAAGTCCTTCTTCGGATAATTCTTTCAGCAGCCCCCGCAGGCGGCCGTCGCTTAATTCCACGCCGGCCTCTGCCAGGGCATTTTTTATGGATCCTCGGCCGATGCGGGGGGAGGCAGCTATGGCGGCCAGCACCCTGAGGCGGACCGGGCTGTGGTCCTGGTCGGACTTTCGCATCTGGTTCCTGATATAGGAAGGAAGCTGTGCCAGTATCAGGGGATGGGCGGCGTAGTGGGAGAAGAAATAGCGGGTCAGGTTGTATAGCTCCTGGACATTGCCGGGATAATCGTAGTCCATCATGAAGTCAAAGAGACTGGAGGACAGGATATCCCTGGCCATAAGGCTTTTGTTGTGGAACAGCTCCCGGAAGAACTGGTCCATGAGAAGAGGAATGTCCTCCCTGCGTTTCCTGAGGGGCAGGGTGTCGATGGAGGCCGCATTCAGAAGGAAAAACAGCTCTTCCCGGAAGGTGCCCTGCTTTACCATCCCGTACAGGTCCTGTCCGGACGTGGCGATGATGCGCACATCAAAGGGGGAGAAGCGGGTTCCGAAGACATTTCCGGTCCGGTTGTCCTGAAGAATGTGAATCAGGAGTCCCTGAATCTCAGGAGACAGGTACTCGGCGCTGTCAATGAGCAGGGTTCCGTGGTTGGCCTCTTTGAACAGTCCTAACATCTGGGAGAGGGGATCGGAGACAGCCAGGGCTGCTCCTGACAGGCAGGAGGTGCTGTCCGGATCGGATAATACGCCTGGGCCGGGAGCGCTGTCCGGGCCGGTGACTCCATTTGGGCCGAAGGCCCCGTTTATCCTTGCGGCCGCATTAAGCCCCATAGGCATATTCAGACAGACAAAGGGATGCTGCCTCCTGGAGGATGTCTTATGTATGGCTCTGGCCAGGAGTTTTTTCTGGGTTCCGCTCTCGCCCTGAATCAGCACGGGGAAGTCATAGAGAGAGAGCCTTCTGGCATATTCCAGGATACTCTTCATAGGCTCCGAGGCAGTGGTAAAGCTGGTGAACATGCTGTCCGCATATCTGGAGTCGAAGAATACAGGGTCAGGGGGAGGCGGGTAATCCCCGGTCCCGTCGGCCAGCACAGGACACGGCGTGCTGTTGAGCAGGTAAAGGGGTTCATGGTTGGGCAGCAGCAGTTCAAGGGAGCTGAGCAGGAGATGCTTTCCGCTGCGGTTCATCACCTTGTAATCCGCACTGTGACAGAAATCCATGCCTTTGCAGGGCTGGGGCAGAAACTGTGACAGATTCCGGCCCGTGGTGCCTGTCTCCGGCAGCTCCAGGTCCATGGAGAATCTGCGGTTGACCATATTGATTTCCCCGCGGACCGACAGAAGGCACAGGCCTATGGGAAGATTGCTGATAACGGTCTGGAGAAGCTGCCGGGAATAGATATAGTCCTGGTAATAGGCGCTGGTCAGCTTGGCAATCTGCATGATGCTGTTCACATAGGATTTGGTAATCTGGTTGGACAGGCTGGCGGGAAGATGAAAGTACTCGCACAGCTCATTGACAGTGGAGATGTCAATGATGCGGTTGCCGATATCAATGACATTGGTGATATGGCTGGGAACCAGCTGGGGCTCGCCCACGGTGATGGCATAGTGGATGGACTCGTCGGCCTGGATGCATCCGGGATAAAAGGGCTCAAACCGGTACTGCACCACTCCTGCCTCCTTGAGCTGGTCCATGATGGTGACAATGGAGTCATAGGTATCGTTTACTATGTAGACTCGCTCACCGGGCGGTATGCGGATGATTTGGTCCAGACAGGCATGGTTGAAGGTCCTGGTACAGATAATTTGCATGACCTCCTTTGGGATGGATATGGGAAATTCTGACTGGACCAGGGGGCTGGAAAAAAGGATGCACTGGTATCCCTTGATTTGCTCCGGCCGCTGGACCTGGTCCAGCCCAATTGTATCAAAGGCAATATGGGCTCCCAATATCTTGTGGAGATAGCTCTGGAATTCAAGGCGTATGCTGGAATTGATGCTGACGATGAGCACATGGTATTTTGGCTGGCTTCTGTCCATGGTTTCTCCTCCTGTACTGTATTAGGTTAATTATAACAAAAAGTTTGGGATATAACAACCTAATGACTTTAAATTTTAAATTGTAACGAATGCTTTACGGAAAAAAGAATGATTTATTTGACAAGGCAGCACAGAAACGTGTAAAATTATTGTAAGCAAGGATGCTTACGAAATGAGCGTGAGAGCTGTAGGTTTCCAGGCTTTTTTTGTATCATCATAAAAAGGAGGATATTCTATGAAGAAAAGCGGAAAGAAGCTGTGCGCCCTGGCACTGGCTGCTGCCATGCTGGGATTGACGGCATGCGGTTCATCATCAGGCACCACTGATACGACTACGGCAGCTGCAGGCGGGGCGGCAGCTACAGAAGAAACGACAGCAGCGGCAGCTGTTGCGGAGGGAGAGTCCGTTTCCCAGGATACGGATATTATAGGAGCAGTCAATGTGGACTTTACCACACTGGATCCGTTAGATACCAGCGACACCCTCTCAGGAGGCGTTCAGCGTCTTATCATGGACGGATTGTTTGGGTTTGACGACGAAATGAAAATCATTCCCATGCTGGCAACGGAGTATACGGCCAATGACAGCGCCACGGAGTTCACCATCAAGCTGAGAGAGGGAATTACATTCTCTGACGGAACCCCATGGAACGCAGAGGCTGCCAAAGCCAACTTTGACCGCTGGGCGGACAAGTCCTTAGGACTTAAGAGAACCACATTGTTATGTAATATACTGGATACCACTACGGTTCAGGATGATTATACAATCGTAGTAAAACTGTCCTCACCCTTTGGCGCGTTCATCGAGACACTGGCCCACCCGGCCTGCGTGGTCATGAGCCCCAAGGTAATCGAGCAGGGCTCCACGGCATGCGCAGAGGCCCCCATCGGAACAGGACAGTACACATTTAAAGAGTGGATTCAGGGCGACCACCTTACGGTTGAACTGAACAAGGACTGGTGGGGCTATGACGCGGATATCTGCGGCGGCACGCCACTGGCTGACAAGGACGCCGGCTTCAAGAGCATCACCTTAAAGCCTGTACCTGAGTCCGCCACCAGGGTTGCCATGATTCAGTCCGGCGATGCCCAGCTTATCTGGCCTGTACCGGATGAAAACCTGGCAGGACTTAAATCCGATCCCAACGTAATCGTGGGACAGGACCAGGGCCTGGTAGTCCGTTACCTGATGATGAACAACCAGAAGAAACCGTTCAATGACAAGAAAGTCCGTCAGGCCATCAACTATGCTATCAATAAAGAGGCATATGTGGCAGTTGTCAAGAATGGCAACTCTGAGCCGGGAACCTCTGTCATTGCTCCCAAGCTTCAGTACTACAAGGGAAATGATCCTTATCCATACGACATCGAGAAGGCAAAATCACTGCTTGCAGAGGCAGGCTATCCGGACGGCTTTAAGACAACCCTGATATTTGCCAACACTTCTGCAAACATGAAGCAGGGCGAGTTCTTAAAGCAGCAGCTTGCCGAGGTGGGTATTGATGTTGAGCTTATCAGCCTGGAGAGCGCAATTGTAAACGAGAAGGTCCAGGATACGGACGCTCCCGGCGCAGAGGCAGAAGTTGATATGTACATCATCGGCTGGTCATCCTCTACCGGCGACGCGGACTGGGGAATCCGTCCTCTGCTGGCAAAAGAGTCTGAGCCTCCTATGAGCTACAATATCTGCTATTTCGAGAACGAGGAATTAGACGGATATCTGAAGGACGGCCTGAACACAGCTGACCGTGATAAGAGAGCAGAAGCATATGCCAAGGCTCAGGACCTGATTTGGGAAGAGAGTCCTCTGGTATGTCTGGCAACTGACTTCAACTCCTGGGCAACTTCCAATAAGATGGTAAATGTAAAGATGTTCCCAGATAACTGCCTTAATATCAGAAATGGTAAGATGACGAAATAAAAGGCTTAAGGGTCTGGCGGAGGGGGATTCTCTGCCAGACCTTTTTAAGATAAAATACAGGGTGTATACCCAATAATGATATGAGAGGTGAGAGTTTATATGCTGAGATACATATGTAAAAGAGTTGTTGGAGTTATACCAACCCTGATTATCGTAGTTACGTTTGTATTCTTCTTTGTGCGCCTGATTCCCGGAGATCCGGCCAGGCAGGTGGCAGGACCGCAGGCAACCAAAGAGGACGTGGAACTGGTAAGGGAGCAGCTGGGCCTTAACAAGCCCCTTCCCCAGCAGTATATCAGCTACGTGACAGGACTTGTGAAGGGGGATTTGGGCACATCGCTGAGAACCAAGCGCCCGGTGCTGACTGAGGTCCAGGGGCGCTACATGAATACGGTGCAGCTCACCCTTTTAAGCCTGACCTGGAGCGTGATTGCAGGCGTCCTTATCGGCGTATGGTCAGGAAGGAACAGAAGCAAGTGGCAGGACTATACAGGAATGACCGTGGCTGTCTCAGGTATATCCATGCCCTCCTTCTGGATTGGATTCATGCTTATCATGGTTTTTGCGGTCAAGTACAGGCTGCTGCCCACCACCGGGGCCGGCTCCTTCAAGAACCTGATTCTGCCGTCCATCACGCTGGGAGTCAGCATTGCGGCCATTATTGCCCGCTTTACCCGTTCCTCTGTCATCGAGGTGCTGAAGGAGGATTACGTGCGTACGGCCAGGGCCAAAGGCCTGCGGGAAAAGACGGTTATCTGGAAGCATGTGTTCCGTAACTGTATGATATCCGTTGTGACGGTTGTGGGACTTCAGTTCGGTTTTCTTCTGGGCGGTTCCGTTGTGACGGAAACTGTGTTCGCGTTTCCGGGACTTGGTTCCCTTCTGATTGAATCCGTGAACTACAGGGATTATCCCGCAATCCAGTCGCTGATTCTTATATTTTCCCTGCATTTCGTACTGATTAACCTGGTTGTGGACGTACTGTACGCAGTGCTGAATCCGGAAATCCAATTGAGCTAAAAGGGGGCGACAAAAGATGGCTAAGAATAAAGTGTTAACTGAAAAGACGGACATCAATACCCCGTTTTCAGAGTTTGTAAGAAAGTTTAAAAAACAGAAAACAGCCATGGTTGCCATGGTATTTCTGGTGTTTCTTGTGGTGCTGGCATTTATCAGCTATAAGATTGCCCCTTACGGCATCAATGAATATGATTACTCTGCCATTATGCAGCCGCCTACGGCCGCCCATCTTTTCGGTACCGATGAGTTCGGAAGGGATTTGTTTTCCAGGGTAATCTGCGGAACCAGGATTTCCCTCAGCGTGGGTCTGTTTGCAGTGACCGTGGGAATGCTTGTGGGAACCATTATGGGACTTTTGGCCGGATACTACGGCGGCATCGTTGATTCCATCATCATGCGTATCTGCGACGTGCTGCTGGCCTTCCCGGGACTTATCCTGGCAATTGCCATTGTGGCCATCCTGGGAAGCGGACTGTATAACGTGGTAATCGCGGTTGCGGTATTCAATATCCCCAAGTTTGCCCGTCTGGTGAGAGGCAATACACTGGAGACAAAGAACAGCGTGTTTGTACAGGCCGCCCGCAATATCGGAGCCGGCGACATGCGCATCCTGTTCAAGCATATCCTGCCCAGCGCCATTCCCAATATCATCGTACAGTACACCATGTCCATCGGAACCTCCATCATCACTGCTTCCAGCCTTAGCTTCTTAGGCATGGGCGCCCAGCCTCCCACACCTGAGTGGGGACTGCTTCTGAGCAATGGACGTAACTACATGTTGACAAGCTGGCATATCACCCTGTTTCCGGGTCTTGCAATCTTCTTTACCGTGCTCTGCTTCAATCTGCTGGGCGACGGCCTGAGAGACGCGCTGGATCCAAAACTGACTGATTAGGAGTGGGACTTATGGAGAATACGAATAATAATATTTTAGAGATTAAGAATCTGCACACCTACTTCTACACGGACAGCGGTGTGATTAAATCAGTAGATGGCGTGGATATAGAACTGAGAGAGGGCACAACCCTTGGAATCGTGGGAGAATCAGGCAGCGGCAAGAGCGTGACCGCCCTGTCCGTCATGGGACTTCTGATGGGAACCACGGGAAAGGTGGCGGAAGGAGAAATCCTGTTTGAAGGCCGCGATTTGACAAAGCTGGATGATGAGGAGCGCAGGAAGATGCGCGGGGAAAAGATTTCCATGATTTTCCAGGAACCAATGACCAGCCTGAACCCTGTCATGAAGATTGGGGACCAGATAACGGAATGTATCCTGATGCACAATAACATAAGCAAGCAGGAAGCCTGGGACAAGGCAGTGGAGATGCTGAAGCTGACAGGCGTTCCCAGGGTGGAGCGCATGATGAAGGAATATCCCTTCCAGCTCTCCGGCGGCCAGCGCCAGAGAGTTATGATAGCCATGGCGCTGGTGTGCAAGCCGAAAATCCTCATAGCGGATGAGCCTACCACGGCGCTGGACGTTACCATCCAGGCCCAGATTCTGGACTTGATGGAGAATCTGAAGCAGAAAACAGGAACCTCCATCCTGTTTATCACCCATGACCTTGGTGTGGTGGCAGAGGTTTGCGACGACGTGGTGGTTATGTACAGCGGCCGTGTGGTGGAGAAGGGCGACGTAAGGTCCATTTTTGCCAGTCCGTCCCATCCGTATACCAGGGGCCTTCTGGCATCTATTCCCAAGCTGGGAGAGTGCGCCGAGGAGCTGGAATCCATTCCGGGCAATGTCCCCAATCCAAAGTACATGCCCCAGGGATGTAAATTCGCTCCCAGATGTTCCTGCGCCTTTGATAAGTGCAGGGAGGAAGAACCCGGCTTCTACGACGTGGGAGAAGGCCATATGAGCCGCTGCTGGCTCTGTGAAAAGAAAGGCGGTGACGCGTGATGGCAGATATCCTGCTGAATGTTGAAGGTATGAAAGTGTATTATCCTGTGAAGGGGGATTTGGGCAAAGGGCGTGAATTCGTCAAGGCGGTGGACGGCGTTTCCTTCGAGGTGCGAAAGGGCGAGGTGTTCGGCATCGTAGGCGAGTCCGGCTGCGGCAAGTCCACGTTGGGAAGAGGAATCTGCAAGCTGGAGACTCCCACGGCAGGTAAGATCGTCCTGTCCGGGGAAGATATCTCCTCCTATGGCAGAAAGCAGATGCGCTCCGTGCGCAAAAAGGTGCAGATGGTGTTCCAGGACCCATATGCGTCTCTGAATCCCAGGATGTCAATATTTGACATCATCGCGGAGCCGTTAATCATACACGGCCTGACAAAGAGCAAGAAGGAACTGGAAGACCGCGTCATGGAGCTTCTGAGAAAGGTTGGACTGGATGACTACCATGCCAACCGTTATCCCCACGAATTTTCCGGCGGCCAGCGCCAGCGTATCGGAATCGCCAGGGCCCTGGCAGTTGAGCCGGAGCTGATCATAGCGGACGAGCCAGTGTCGGCCCTGGACGTGTCCATCCAGGCCCAGGTGTTAAACCTGCTGCACCAGCTTCAGAAGGAGTTTAACCTGACCTATATATTCGTGGCCCATGACCTGAGCGTGGTGGAGCACATCAGCGACCGGGTGGGTGTCATGTATCTGGGTAACTTTGTGGAGGTGGGGGACAAGCGCAAGCTGTACAGCAATCCCCTTCATCCTTACACCCAGGCCCTTCTGTCAGCCGTACCGGTACCGGATCCAACGGCAAAGAAGGACCGCATCATACTGGAGGGAAGCATCCCGTCGGCATTAAATCCGCCGAGCGGCTGTAAATTCCATACCAGATGCCCCAGGTGCATGGACATTTGCAAGCAAAAGGCGCCGGAGCGCTACCAGGTATCCGACGACCATTATGTATACTGCCATCTCTATGATGACAAAATCAAGGAGAACAAGGGATGAAACTCTTTATCAGTGCAGATATAGAAGGGTGCGCAGGAGTGGCCCTGGCGTATGAGACCCATAAGAATGAAGCTGCATACGGGGAATTTGCAAAGCAGATGACAAAGGAAGTGGTGGCTGCCTGTGAGGCTGCCCATGAGGCGGGGGCCGACGAGATAGTGGTAAAGGACGGCCACGGGGACGCAACGAACATTGATCCTCTCTGCATGCCGGACTACGTGACCCTGATTCGTGGCAAGAGCGGTCACCCCTATAACATGATGTCCGGCCTGGACGACTCCTTTGACGGGGTCATGTACATAGGATACCATGCCCCGGCAGGAAATCCCGGATTTGCCATCAGCCACACCTCCACGGGCAACAGCCTGTACATCCGTTTAAACGGCAGCTGTATGAGCGAATTCATGCTGAACAGCTACACAGCTGCTTCACACAAGGTTCCGGTGCTGTTCCTGTCCGGGGACAGCATCATCTGCGGCCTGGCCAGGGAAATGGTGCCGGATATTACCACGGCCGTGACAAAGACCGGTCTGGGGGCATCCACTTACTGCAAGGCGCCGGGGCAGGTGGAGGAAACCATCCGCCAGGGAGTGAAGAAGGCGCTGGCCGGGAATCTCTCCCGGTGCAGAGTGGAGCTTCCGGAGACATTTACATATGAAGTGACCTATAAAGACTGGAAGAAGGCATACCAGATGTCCTTTTACCCGGGAATGAGGGCAGTGGACACATTCACCAACAGGCTGGAGACAACCAGATGGATGGATGTGGTGACGGCCCATTGCTTTGTGGTGTATTAGAGCGCGTTTGAATAAGGAGATAACAGCAATGGATATAGAGATGTTTGGAAAGATATCAGATGCATTTGGCCCCAGCGGGTTTGAGGTAGAGGTGGTGCGCACCGTGGCGGGTTACTGCGGTAAGTACCAGGTGGAAAATGACGCCATGAACAACCTGTATGTGCGCATGCCGGGCAGGGCCGGGGATAAACCGGTGGTGCAGCTGGACGCCCATCTGGACGAGTGCGGTTTTATGGTGCAGTGCATCCATGACAACGGCTGTCTGGGAATCCTCATGCTGGGGGGCTTTCACCTGACCAACCTTCCCGCCCACACGGTCATCATAAAAACAAGGGCCGGCAGGAAAATCAGGGGCATCATCATGTCAAAGCCCGTGCATTTCATGAATGATAAGGAGAGGGCTTCCCTGGAGCTATGCATTGAAAACCTGTATGTGGACATCGGCGCCACAAGCCGCAGGGAAGTGGAGGAGGACTTTGGCGTATCCATCGGAGATCCCATGGTCCCGGAGGTGTCCTTTTCCTATGATGAGGAACACGGGCTCTGCTTCGGCAAGGCATTTGACAACAGGGCCGGCTGCGCCTGCATCGTGGATACCATGGATAAGGTATATGACAGCAGGAATGAGCTGGCCGTGGATGTGGTGGGCGCTTTTGCGGCCCAGGAGGAAGTGGGAATGAGAGGGGCCACCGTAACCACCCAGGTGGTGAAGCCGGACCTGGCTATCCTGTTTGAGGGTTCCCCTTCGGATGACTTTTTCTTTTCCGCCACCCAGGCCCAGGGAAGAATGAAAAACGGCGTTCAGATCCGCCGCATGGACAAGAGCTATATATCCAATCCGGTGTTCATGGAATACGCCATGGAGCTGGCCGGCAAATTCGGTATCCGCTACCAGGAGGCGGTAAGGCGGGGAGGCAGCACCAATGCGGGCAGGATCAGCCTTATCGGAAAGGCGGTTCCGGTCCTTGTGCTGGGCGTGCCTTCCAGATACGTGCATTCCCATTATAATTTCTGTGCAAAGGATGACCTGGAGGCGGCTACGGAGCTGGCAGCCCAGGTAATCAAGGGGCTGGATGGAGAACGCATCCGCCATATCCTGCGCCAGGATATACTGTAGGGAGGTGGAGAAAATGGAACGTCCGGTTATCGGCATTATGGGAAATACATATATGACCCAGCCAGGCATGTTTGACAGCATGGAAAGGGCATATCAGAACAGCTATTATGTGGATGCGGTCATGAAAAACGGGGGTATCCCTGTGATTTTACCGGCATCTGCCGTTATGGAGCAGACAGAGGAAATCATGGGAATCTGCGACGGAATCCTGTTCCCCGGCGGGGAGGATATGACTCCTTCCTACTATGGGGAGGATCCGCATCCCGCTATCCAGGTATACAAGCCTGAAATCGACGAAGCCCTGATGAGGGCGGGCCGTTATGCCCTGGAGCACAAAAAGCCCATGCTGGGCATCTGCAAAGGAAACCAGCTGCTCAACGTGCTCATGGGGGGCTCCCTGTATCAGGACCTTTCCCTTAAGGGGCCTGACTGCATCAGGCATCTGCAGCTTGGAAGGAGGGATTACCTTACCCACCAGATACGGGTGGAGGAGGGAACCAGGCTGTCAAAACTTTTAGGCAGCGGCGTTTGCATGACCAATTCCATGCACCACCAGTCAGTGAAGGAGCTGGGAAAGGGTCTCAGGGCCTCGGCATATGCAAATGATGGGATCATTGAGGCCATCGAGGACCAGGAGGGGCTGATTGTAGGCGTACAGTGGCATCCCGAAAGTCTTCTGGAGTCAGCCCCGGCCATGAATCATCTGTTTTCGGATCTGTGCGAAAGGGCCTTGGAGAGAAAAGCAGGGAGTTTATAATTTCTATAGAAAACCATCACAGAATGCTCACAATTTATCTGTATGCTGGATAGAAGTGGAAGCTGCCCAAAGCGGCAGTCTGACTGAGACAGAATGCGGGGGTCCGTGTGATGACAAATGAGCAGTATTATGAACTGATAAAGCCCTACGAGGATGCCAGCCGGGTACTTAGTACCCGGCTGGAAATCCTCAACCACAGTCTTTACGGGGACAGGTCTGACGCCGGTCCCATCCATAATATCCAGGGCCGCATAAAGGAAAAGAAGAGCATGGAATCAAAACTGGTCCGGCTGGGATTTACGGCGGGAGTGACCAATGCCAGGAACCATCTGCAGGACATAGCGGGACTGCGGATTATCTGTTACTTTGTGGAGGATATCTATAATCTGACGGCGGCGCTGAAAAAACAGTCGGACCTGGTGATAATCAAGGAAAAGGATTATATCCGCAATGCCAAGCCCAACGGATACAGGAGCTATCACATTGTGCTGGGGATACCGGTGTATTTTCTGGACACCATGGAATATTTTCCGGTGGAGGTGCAGCTTCGGACCATGGCCATGGATTTCTGGGCCAGCATGGAACACCGGGTATGCTATAAGAAACAGCCCAGAAACCGGGAGCGGCTGGAACAGGATTTCTGCCGCTATGCCAGGATACTGGAGGAGATTGAAGGGGAATTTGAGACACATAATGAGAGGAGAGGGTCAGATGGAGGTTAAGCAGGAAGAGACAAGAAGGACAGAGGGGAAGCGGGTTGAGGGAAAAACCATATTCGCCATGTCCTCCTCAGCTGTTCCGGTATGCAGGGCGGGTAGTCATGAGACAGTCACCTTTGTCACAAAGGATTGCTTTGACAATCAGTTCACAGAGGAGGGAGACGTCCTGGACAGCCTGAACTGGGACTGCATCAATCCTGCCACCGGGCCGGTCTATGTGGAAGGCGCCATGCCCGGGGATGTGCTGAAGGTAAAGATTGAAGATATCCGGGTGGCATCCTGGGGCACCATGGCCGCCATACCTGACAACGGGGTCCTGGGGGACTGCGTATCCCGGGGAACGGTGAAGCGGATTCCCGTCAGGGACGGCGTGGCCTGGTTTAACCAGGACATCGGCATACCATGTGCTCCCATGATTGGAGTGATAGGCGTGGCTCCTGAGAAAGGGGAGATTCCCTGCGGGGAGCCGGGAAGCCATGGAGGAAACATGGACAACACCAAAATAAAGGCCGGCGCCACCCTGTACCTGCCGGTGTTCCATGAGGGAGCTCTTCTGGCCATGGGAGATGTCCATGCCTGCATGGGGGATGGGGAAATTATGGTGACCGGGCTGGAGATTCCGGCAGAGGTGACCGTGACCCTGGAGGTTTTAAAGGGCATTTCCATAGATAATCCCATGCTGGAGGACGGCGAAGCCTGCTATACCATTGCGTCCCATGAGAACGTGGAGACGGCCGTATATACGGCGGTTAAGGCCATGACGGATATTCTCATGAGGGAACTGGGCATGAGCCTGGAGGATGCCGGTATGCTTCTCTCCGCCATGGGCAATCTCCAGTTCTGCCAGGTGGTGGATCCAAAACGTACGGTACGTATGGAGATGAAAAAGACAGTGCTTAAGAAGTTATTTTAATATTGGCCGTTCATACAGGCCTTTTATATGATTTTTTGATTTGGGCTGCGAAGAGGTCCGGGCGTTTACTGTCCGGGCTTTTTTGTTTGTAAGGAAAATTCTTCTGTGCAGGACTTCATTTCTGTGTTTCATTTCTGTGTTTCATTTCTGCCTTCTGTTTTGGAGGGTGTATGAAGAACGTGCAATTGCAGATACTACCTGATGTATTTATGGAAAGAGCAGAGTAATTCATTTATATATGGAAGGATGGAGCAGGATGCTGAAAATATGGATATGCGGGGCTGGAGGACGGGTTGGCAGGAAGATGACAGATATTCTGGCGTCCAGGCCGGTGGAGCTGCTTTTAACGGATGCGGATTCGGTGGATATCACGGATTCGGAGGCTGTGATGGAATACGCCCATATCAACCGGCCCCATTATATTGTAAACTGCGCAGGGCTCACCGATGCGGCTGTCTGCGAGGACTGTCCGGAGGAGGCATACCGGGTAAATGCCCTGGGGGCCAGGAATCTGAGCGTTGCCGCCAGAATGGGTAAGTCCAGGCTGGTCCAGATGTCCACAGACGATGTGTTTGACGGCAGGAGCCTGATTCCTTACACGGAATTTGACCCGGTCTCACCTAGGACTGTGTACGGCAAGTCCAAGATGGCAGGAGAAAATTTTGTAAGGGAGTTCTGCAACCGCCATATTATTGTGCGCAGTTCCTGGATATTCGGGGACGGCAGCCCTTACCTGGAGCGTATTCTGGAGATGGCGGGCCAGGGTAAGACCATCAGGGCCGCCTCAGACCAGATGGCATCTCCCACAGGGGCTGACGGACTGGCCGCCAAGGTCATAGAGCTGATGGAGCACGGTGAGGACGGATTGTACCATGTAACGGGCCAGGGCTGCTGCAGCCGGTATGAGCTGGCAAAGGAGGCTGTCAGGCTGGCGGGCTATCAGGTCCCGGTGGAACCTGTGAATGCCTCTGAGGACACCTTAAGCTCCATGAGGCCTTCCTACAGCGTGCTGGACAATATGATGCTGCGCATATCTAATATGCGTCTCCTGCCCCATTGGAAGGTGATGCTGGAGGCGTACATGAAGGAACGGCGGGCCGGGAGCCGCAGGCGGGCTGAGGGAAAGGACGGTATCGGCTATGGAAAATAGGAAACGGCCGGGGCTTACCACCGCTATCTTTATAGGGCTTGCGCTGGGGGCTGCTGCGGGCATCCTTCTTCATTATGCTGTTCCTGAGGGAGATATCCGGGATAAACTGCTGATAGACGGTTTATTTTATCTGATTGGAAACGGATTCCTGCGGCTGATGCAGATGTTAGTGGTGCCATTGGTATTCTGTTCCCTGGTGTGCGGCAGTATGTCCATGGGGGATACGAAGAAACTGGGGAAAATTGGAATAAAGACGCTGGGCTTTTATCTGGCAACCACTGCACTGGCCATCACCGCAGCCATACTGACTGCCCATGTCATTAACCCGGGAGTGGGACTGGACCTTTCTTCCTTAGAGACAGCCCGGGTTGAAATCGGTGAGAAAGAGGGACTGGCAGACACGCTTCTGGCCATCATTCCTGTGAATCCGGTGAGGGCGCTGGCAGACGGGGATATGCTGTCCATTATTCTCTTTGCGCTGATTGTGGGAATCATTTTGGCCGGCCTGGGAGAAGCGGTTCAGACCGTGGGGAATTTATTCAGCCAGTTTAATGATGTGATGATGCAGATGACGGTTATGGTCATGAAGCTGGCTCCCTACGGCGTGTTCTGCCTGACAGCCAGGACATTTTCCGGCATTGGTTTTGACGCGTTCCTGCCCCTTCTTAAGTATATGGCAGGAGTTATGACCGCGCTGGCCATACAGGGGCTGGTGGTCTACATGGCCATACTTAAGGGGTTTACAGGGCTGAGCCCTGTCAGGTTCCTGAAAAAATTCCTGCCTGTAATGGGCTTTGCATTTTCCACCGCAACCTCCAATGCCACCATTCCCATGTCCATTGATACCCTGCACAGGAAGATGGGGGTGTCCCGGCGCATTTCTTCCTTTACCATACCCCTGGGGGCCACGATCAACATGGATGGCACAGCCATTATGCAGGGCGTGGCTGTGGTGTTCGCGTCCCAGGCATTTGGAATCCGCCTGTCCGTAGCAGATTATCTGACCGTGATACTGACTGCCACCCTGGCTTCCGTGGGAACAGCCGGTGTGCCGGGAGTGGGGCTGATTACCCTTTCCATGGTATTTGCATCAGTGGGCCTGCCTGTGGAGGCCATAGCCCTGATTATGGGAATTGACCGTATATTGGATATGAGCAGGACGGCTGTCAATATCACCGGGGATGCAGTGTGCACCACTGTGGTGGCATTTCAGGACGGCGCAGTGGATAAGGCCGTGTTTGATGATGCAGAAGCGGGGCGGGATAGATGACAGGCAGAGAATGGCAGGCAGAGAATGACGGGCAGAGAATGACAGACAGAGAATGACAAGCGGCGGATGACAAGTAACGGATAACGCTGAGAAACTTCTTGACGTACTTCCCTCTGGATTTTATACTTGTACTATATTTAGTGATTGATGCCGGAGCCTGTTTGGAAATTTAATCCTGCTGTCTGCCCTGAGGAATCCGCCGGAGGGACGCGCAGCCGAAGAAATGCGATTTTCAACCCCGGTCTGGCGTGCAGGAGGGGAATATGAATATATTGGGATTTGAGATTAAGAGCAAGGAGGAGCGGGAGCAGGAGGAGAGGGAATATCTGCACCGCATTTTTCCGGGAGGAACAGCCCAGAAGGCGGCTGTGGAGCAGCAGCTTAAGGAAAGGCTCCCAAGGGAAGATAAAAAGGCAGTTATGCTTTACTATATTCTGGTGAAGGATGCCATGACGGCTGGTAATGGCATGAGCTTTGAGGAGGCTGTGGAGAAGGTGTCTAAAAAGCAGCGGATTCTTAAGCTGACGCCGGTGATGCTGGAAAAAGTGAGAGAGGTGATGGAGGACAATCAGTAATGGTTGTCCTTTTTGTTTCCGCTAAAAACAAAAAACCCCGCAAGGCTTACACCTGCGAGGTTTTCTTCATGCGCCAGAGAAGATTCGAACTCCCGACACTACGGTCCGTAGCCGTATGCTCTATCCAGCTGAGCTACTGACGCATGCTGCTGTTTGATTTGTATCTCTAACAGCGCAAGAGCTATTATAGCTTGTCTGGGTAGAAATGTCAATGGTTTTTTGAAAAATAATTTAATAATTTAAAATAATTGGAAGCAAATGGATTGGTATGGCTGGCCGCACAGTGCCGGCCCCATAGCTCTTCCATAGCTGAACAAATATGCAACCTTCTTGAAAGATGTCGTAATTTGTGGTATTATGTTACGAGCAGAGGTAAGAAAGAGCGGGGAAAGTTTGATTCTTATCTCTTATTTTGTATTAAGCGGGGATAAAAATATGAAGCAGAAATTGTCGAAGCAGAATCTTCTGCTTGTTGGATTTACATTATTTTCCATGTTTTTTGGCGCGGGAAACTTGATTTTCCCGCCTTTTCTTGGCGCTCAGGCAGGGGTCATGACCTGGAAGGCTATGTCAGGTTTTCTTCTCAGTGCGGTGGGACTTCCGGTTCTGGGAGTGGCTGCGGTTGCCCTCTCAGGCGGCATCGGCAAGCTGGCAGGCAGGGTGCACCCGGCCTTTGCATTTCTGTTTACCCTTCTTATCTATCTCTCCATAGGTCCGTGCCTGGCCATTCCCAGGACCTCCAGCACTTCCTTTGAGATGACGGTGTTTCCGGTTCTTAAGCAGTTGGGCGTTTCTTTTAACAGTACGGTTCGCGGGACTGGCTTTACGGTCCAGACCATGGCGCAGTTCGGGTATTCGGTGGTGTTTTTTACCGCTGCCATGGCAGTGGCATTCAGGCCGGATAAGCTGACGGACAGGCTGGGGAAGATACTGTGCCCCACCTTGCTGGTACTTATCAGTGTTATTTTTATCGGATGCCTGGTATGGCCCATGGGGCATTACGGAGACCCGGCGGCTGCCTATAAGTCAGGTCCGGCTGTGGCAGGTTTCCTGGAAGGATATCAGACCATGGATACCATTGCGGCCCTGAATTTTGGAATTATTATTGCTATCAATATACAGGCCAAGGGAGTGGACCAGGAGGGCGCGGTTGTCAGGGAAACCATCAAGGCGGGAATCATAGCAGGTATCCTGCTGGCCCTTATTTATGCGGCTCTGGCCCACATCGGCGCGCCTGCGGGGGCTGCGGCCGGCGGCATGGATAATGGGGCAAGGATTCTTACCTATGTTGCAGGAAATCTCTTTGGAAATGCCGGTATGATGATATTGGGGCTTATTTTTCTTATTGCCTGTTTTAATACATGCGTTGGGCTTCTCAGCTGCTGCAGCCAGTATTTTAATTCCATCATACCTGTAATCGGCTACAGGGCCTGGGTGTTTTTGTTTGCCCTGATCAGTCTGATTATATCCAGCGCAGGCCTTAATAAGATACTGGCCGTGTCAGTGCCGGTTTTAAATGCCATATATCCGATCGCCATTGTGCTGATTGTGCTGGCGTTTTTAGGGCCGCTGACAAACAGGTGGCCGGCCATGTATCCTGCGTCCATCCTGTTTACAGGCGCAGTCAGCGTGGTATATGCCCTGGAACAGAGCAAATTCGTGATTCCATTCCTCACACAGGCAACTACGTTCCTGCCTGGATACGGGGCGGGACTGGGGTGGATTGTGCCGGCATTTGCAGGGATGGCGGCAGGCATTATTTATTCCTCAGTCACAGGGGAACAGGAAGAATAGACAAGGACAAGACAAGGACAGGACAAAAGAATGACAGAAGCAAGATGGATGTTATACGCCAAGAAGGCAGATTTTGATAGAATTGCGGAACAATACCATATCAGCCCGGTTACAGCCAGAATTATACGCAACCGCGGTCTGGAGGATATGGAAGATATAGGACGGTATCTCTACGGCTCTGTGGAGCAGCTTCACGATCCCCGCCTGCTGCCGGACATGGACCGGGCAGTGGAGATACTGGGAGAGAAGGCGGCTGAAGGCAGGCGTATACGGATTGTGGGGGACTACGATATAGACGGTGTGTGCTCCACGTATCTGCTCTACCGTGCGTTAAAGAGGATTGGCGCTGAGGTGGATTATGAGATTCCGGACCGTATTAAGGACGGATATGGCATCAATGAGTTGATTATAGAGGCAGCGGCAGAGGACGGCATTGACACCATCCTTACCTGCGACAATGGTATTGCCGCCATCAGCCAGATAGCAAGGGCAAAGGAGCTGGGCATGACCGTGGTCGTGACGGACCATCACGATATACTGACTGAGGCCGGGGAGACGCCGGAGGACAGGGAGATACTGCCGCCTGCGGATGCTGTGGTCAATCCCAAGCGCAGGGACAGCCTGTATCCGTTTCCTGATATATGCGGAGGTATGGTGGCCTATAAGCTGGTGCAGGTGCTCTATGAGGTCCATAAGGTTCCACGGGAGGAATGGCTCAGCCTGCTGGAAATCGCAGCCATTGCAACGGTGGGGGATGTGATGAAGCTTCAGGGAGAGAACCGCATCCTTGTAAAGGAAGGGCTTTCCAGACTGGGACATACGTCTAATCTGGGACTACGGAAACTGATAGAGAAAAATAATCTTCAGGCCGGATCCATCACAGCCTATCATATCGGCTTTGTTATTGGGCCTTGCCTTAATGCCAGCGGACGGCTCCAGACAGCCAAGATAGCCCTTGGGCTCCTTCTGTGTGAGGATGAGGGTGAGGCAGACCGGATGGCAGAGGAATTAAAGGCTCTCAATGACCAGCGCAAGGACATGACCCAGGAGGGGATTGAACAGGCGGCAGCCATGGTGGATGAGCTGTACCGGGAGGATAAGGTGCTGGTGGTGTTTCTGCCGGACTGCCACGAATCCCTGGCCGGTATTGTGGCGGGACGTCTCAGGGAGCGGTACAATAAGCCCTCCTATGTGCTTACCCGGGCTGAGGGCTGCGTCAAGGGGTCGGGACGTTCCATCGAGGCATATCATATGTTCCAGTCCCTGGTGGAGGTGCAGGACCTTCTGCTGAAGTTTGGGGGCCATCCCATGGCGGCAGGATTTTCTCTGGAGGAAAAGGATGTGGACGAATTCCGGCGCCGTCTCAATGAAAATGCACGGGAGCGGCTGACCGAAGAGGATTTCATACCCAAGGTGTGGATCGATGTGGCCATGCCATTTGAATACATAACAGAGCCGTTCATAGAGGAATTGGAGCTGCTGGAACCATATGGGCAGGGAAATGAAAAGCCCCAGTTTGCCCAGAAGGGACTGTTTATACGCAGCGCCAGAGTTATGGGGCGCAACAGGAACGTGGTGCGCATAAGCCTTGTAAATGACAGGGGAACAGCCATGGACGGCGTGATTTTTACGGATGGGGATTTGTTCATGGAGGAAAAGGGTGATTGCCGTGTTATGGATATTATCTACTATCCGGGTATAAATGAGTATAACGGAAACAGGAATCTGCAGATTGTGGTAAAGAATTGGAAATTTCATTAGAAATCGGAAGTCGGAAGTTTCGTTAGAAAGTTTTTACAGAAGCTTCATTGCTCCGGAATAAAAAGAGGGTGCTGCCGCAGCGGACAGCACCCTTTTTGGCAAAGAAGATTAGTTCTGAGCAGCCTCAGTTGTCTCCTCTGCAACCTCAGCATTAGCCTCGCTGGCAGCCTCTTCCTTGGAAGCCTCGGTAGACTCCTCAGCGTCAGCAGCCTCGGTAGACTCCTCAGCGTCAGCAGCCTCAGTGGACTCCTCAGCGTCAGCAGCCTCGGTGGACTCCTCAGCATCAGCAGCCTCGGTGGACTCCTCAGCGTCAGCAGCCTCAGCAGTGGTCTCCTCAACAGACTCAGAAGCCTCTACTGTGGTCTCTACGGCAGTAGTGGACTCAGCCTTGTTGTCGCTGCCGCCGCAAGCGGTCAGGCTTCCTGCGATCATAGCTGCTGCCATAATAGCTGTCATGGATTTTGCGATTGTCTTCTTCATAATAGTTTTCCTCCTCTGAAAGCCTCCCAGTGAGACTTTCTAAACACAAATTTTTATGGAACGAGTTTGATAATATCCTATAATTGTGTCCGAATTGTGTCTAAAGTTTAAAGAAAGTACTACAATTATTATGAAATTCTTAAGAAAAACAGTGATAAAAAATTAACAGATAAAGAGAAAGCAGCTCTGCCATATGTCTTGCAATTTACTATTATATAGGTTATAATCAGCAGAAAAAGGCTGTCATTGTGAAAGGAAGAGGTAAGATAATGGTTAATGAAGTAATGGATTTTATTACCGGATATGACAAGGAAGTGGGCGAGGCCATTCAGGCGGAATGCGCGCGCCAGAGACGCAACCTGGAACTAATCGCATCAGAGAATATCGTGTCTGAGCCTGTCATGATGGCTATGGGGACAGTTCTCACCAATAAGTATGCGGAAGGATATTCGGGAAAACGTTATTACGGAGGATGCCAGTGCGTGGATGTGGTGGAAACCCTTGCCATTGAGCGGGCTAAGAAGCTGTTTGGCTGTGATTATGCCAATGTGCAGCCTCATTCAGGAGCCCAGGCCAATATGGCGGTGTTTGTTGCCATGCTGAAAGCAGGGGACACGGTCATGGGCATGAACCTGGACCATGGCGGCCATCTGACCCACGGAAGCCCTGTGAATTTTTCCGGCCTTTACTTTAATATCGTACCTTACGGAGTCAATGACCAGGGGTTCATCGACTACGATGAGCTGGAGCGGATTGCAAAGGAAGCCAGGCCAAAGCTTATCATAGCAGGGGCCAGCGCCTATGCCCGGACCATTGATTTCAAGCGGTTTCGTGAAATTGCTGACGAAGTTGGCGCTTATCTCATGGTTGATATGGCCCATATCGCGGGCCTGGTGGCAGCGGGCGAACACCCCAGTCCCATTCCTTATGCAGATGTGGTGACTACCACCACCCACAAGACATTGAGAGGCCCAAGGGGCGGTATGATTCTGGCAAATAAGGAGGCGGCTGAGAAATTTAATTTCAACAAGGCCATTTTCCCGGGAACCCAGGGCGGTCCGCTGGAGCATGTGATTGCGGGAAAGGCAGTGTGCTTCGGAGAGGCATTAAAGCCTGAATTCAAGGCATACCAGCACCAGGTGGCAGCCAATGCAAAGGCTCTTGCCCAGGCCCTTAAAAATGAGGGATTCAAGCTCCTTACAGACGGCACGGACAACCATCTGATGCTGGTTGACCTGCGCGGCATGGAGGTGTCGGGCAAGGAACTGCAGAACCGCTGTGATGAGGTTTATATCACCCTGAACAAGAACACGGTTCCCAATGACCCCAGAAGCCCCTTTGTCACTTCAGGCGTGCGCATCGGGACACCGGCCATTACCACCAGGGGCCTTAAGGAAGAGGATATGCCCAAGATTGCCCGGTGCATTTGGCTGGCTGCCACGGATTTTGAGAATAAGGCGGATTATATCAGGAGCGAAGTGACAAAGCTCTGTGAGAGATACCCCATTTACCAGTAAATCCGGGAAAATGTAATAAACAGAAGCAAGAGGGAACAGGAATGAATATGGGGGAGCTGCGGCTCTGGGGGTGTCCCCGGCGCCTCAGCCCCCTTTTGGCATATAGCCGGCTGCGGCGCAGGCAGGATAGAGGTGCGGGCGGGATAGAGGTGCGGGCGGGATAGAGGCGCAGGCAGGATAGAGGCGCAGGCTGAATAGAGGCAGGTGGAATGGATGGAACTGACAGGTCAGGCGCTGAGGCTTTCGCGGCAGGGAGCCCAGGCCATTGTGGAGGAAGTGGGGGCCATTGTGGGCCAGCATATCAATATGATGGACCCGGAAGGCTATGTCATAGCCAGTACGGACCCGGAGCGTATCGGTACACTGCATGAGGGGGCCAGAAAAATCATCAGGGAGCATCTGGATGAGCTGTATGTGAGGGATGAGGAAGCCACGCTTACCTCACGCCCGGGGCTGAACCTGCCTGTGTACCAGGCTGGAAGCATTGCCGGCGTAATCGGTATTACGGGACGGTATGAAGATGTGGCTGGCTATGGACAGATTGTGAAGAAGATGGTGGAAATACTGATTCGCGAAAATGCGGAACAGGATGAACGCCGTATGGGACAGCGGGTGCTGAACCGGTTTCTGGAGGACTGGGTCCTTGGAAGCGGACTCCTTCAGCCCAGAATACTGGAGGAGAGAGGTTTTGCGCTGGGAATCGACATTTCGGTTCCCAGAAGGGTCATGGTGTCCGGCGTCAGGAACTTCCAGGAATACGCATCCACTGCTTCGGGCCAGAAGCTGCTGGAACAGGCAGAAGGGGAAGCTGCTTCTTTAGCAGGCGCGGGATGTCTGGTGTTTCGTAATGCCGGCCGGCAGATTTTTCTGGTTCAGGGTGCGTCCGACCGCCATATGGAACAGCTGGCCGGCCGCATCCGCTCCTGCGTGAAAAAGAAATTCGGTATAGGGCTGGTCATGGGAATCGGCGGCAGGGCCAGGGACATCCATGTGGCATATGGACAGGCCAACAAGGCATGGCGCTCGGCCAGCATGTCCAAACGGGACGTCATGACGTATGACAGCGTTACCCTGGAGCTGTTTACGGAGGATGTGGCTGAAAGCGTGAAGGCAGAGTACCTGCGCAAGGTCTTTAAGAACTGCGGTTATGAGGAGCTGTGTCAGTGGATGGGATTGCTGGAGGCATATTTCAGTGCGGAAGGTTCATTGAAGGCTGCCTCGGATGCCATGCACATCCACAAGAATACATTGACTTATAAGCTAAGGAAGCTGGAGGAGCTGACGGGATATGATGTGCGTGTACTGAGCCAGTCGGCAGTGTTTTACATGGCTATGGTGTTTTTTCGGGATGTGAAGGAAATGATGCAGGATTAGGCGGAAGTGCGGGCCGCAGAACGGGCCGCGGACTGCCGTGAGGTTTGTTGTGCTGAGGAATAAATAATATACAGAATATGTGTTTTTTGGAACATTGACGCAGAGGCCTGGAAACAGTACAATAGACTTAAGAAAATCAATCACATTTGGGAGGCGGAACCATGAAGTTTTTATTTGCATCAGATTCATTTAAGGGGACCCTGTCGTCAGAGCGCATCACACAGCTTCTGGAGGCAGCGGCAGGGCGCACATTTCCGGGCTGCGAGACAGCGGGGGTTCCTGTGGCTGACGGCGGAGAGGGAACCATTGACGCTGTAATTTCAGCATTAAACGGTACATACCGCAGGCTGACGGTCCATGGACCTCTGATGGAGGAGGCACAGTCTTTTTACGGGGAATTTGAAGGGGACTCCGCCATCATCGAGATGGCAGCTGCTTCCGGGCTTCCCATGGTGCCTGCAGACAGGCGCAATCCCCTGAACACCACCACCTATGGCACCGGAGAATTGATAAAGGATGCCCTGGACCGGGGATACCGGAAGATTTCAATAGCCATTGGCGGCAGCGCTACCAATGACGGAGGTATGGGGGCCATGCGTGCTCTGGGTGTAAGGTTCCTGGATGACCAGGGAAATGAGCTGGAGGGCAGAGGTCGGGATTTAACCAGGGTGGCTGATATTGACGTGAGCCGGATTCACCCTGCGGTGTCCCAGTCACGGTTTACTGTAATGTGTGATGTGACCAATCCCCTTACAGGACCGGATGGAGCTGCCTATACATTTGGAAAGCAGAAGGGCGGTACACCGGAAATTCTGGACGTGTTAGAGGGCGGAATGATTCGTTATGCGGCCCTGTTGAAGGAAAAGCTGGGCGTGGATGTGGATAAGATTCCCGGAGCAGGAGCTGCCGGTGGATTAGGGGCTGCATTCTGCGTGTTCCTGAAGGCCAATCTTAAATCAGGTATTGACACTGTGCTGGATTTGGTTCATTTTGACAGCCTCCTGGAGGGGGTGGACCTGGTAATTACCGGAGAAGGAAGAATGGACTGGCAGTCTGCTTTTGGAAAGGTGCCCAGCGGAATCGGAAAGCGCTGCAGGGAGAGAGGCATCCCGGTGGCAGCTATTGTGGGAGGTATGGGCGATAAGGCTGAGACGATATTTGATTACGGCATTGACAGTATTATGACTACGATAAATGGCGCCATGGATATCGAGGAGGCCCTTAAGCGGGCTGAAGAGCTGTATATCAGTGCCGCGGACCGTACATTCAGGATGCTGAAGGCCGGAATGAGCCTGGGCCGGAAATAGGCCGGGAAAAAAAGTGGAAATGGCGTGAAATTGGTGAAGCAGGCATGGCTTTGTGCTGCTGTCCGGAATGGATTCGTTATCATATGGATTCATTTCGGGCAGCATTTTTATATTATTAATGTTTTTTATGCCCGTGTAATTTATACGCATGCTATTGACTTGACCGGCGGTAAGTGCTATTTTACATATATAAATCTTGCGGGCGTTCTGTCCGAGATAATCGTAAGGGAGTTTCTCCCCTGTATCCCTGTGTTGTGTGGTTGAATGTTTTTAAAATGTCAGGCGGTGGTTCTATGGATTTGTGATTCAGGATATGTGATTCGTGTATATTCTTGCAACGGAGGCAAAGCTTTTGTATAATAAAAGGAGAATAGGATGAAGAAAATGAATGACCCTGGCGGGCCTGTCATGAAACCGCTGGCAGAGCTGACCCTGCTGGACCGTTTTTTATTTGCATGTGTTATGGAGGACCGCGGGACCATGGAACTGGTCCTTTCCATCATACTTGGCGAAGAGATTCGTCTGGCGGGGCAGCCTCAGGCAGAGAGGGAAATGCGGACCGTGCCCTGGCTGCGTTCCATCCGGCTGGATGTGTATTCCGTGGATGAGGAGAACCGTGTTTACAATGCGGAAGTACAGAAAAAGAATACCGGTAATTTGATTAAGAGAAGCCGGTTTTATCAGGCGTTGATTGACAGTTCCCTGCTGGCGCCCGGTGAAATTGATTTTAACCGTATGCAGTCCTCCTGCCTTATTACTATTATGCCCTTTGACTTATGGGGATATGGAAGGTACAGATACACATTCCGGATGGTGTGTCAGGAGGAAAGCGGCCTTTTTCTGGAAGACGGGGCGGTCAGAATATTTCTCAATACCCATGGAACTGTGCCGGAGGGAGTAAGCGGGGAGCTGATAGAGCTGCTTCATTACATAGAACATACCTCTGAAACAGAGGCGGCCGGAAGCAGCAGTCCGAGGATTAAGGAACTGCACCGTCGGGTCAGCCAGGTTAAAGTCAGTGAAGAGATTGGAGTGAGATATATGCAGGAATGGGAAGAACGGATGTATCAGCTTCAGGATGCTAAGGCGGAAGGAAGGGAAGAAGGAAGGGAGGCTGGACTTGAGGAAGGTATAAGGGCATTTGTCTTGGATAATCTGGAGGAAGGGAAAACAGAAGGACAGATATTGGACAAACTGGTGCGGATGTTCTCTCTGAGCCGGGACACGGCCGGAGAGTATCTGAAGCGCTATATGGGAACTCCCTGAGCCGTATATCCGGGCGGCGGTCCTTTTTCATCCCGTCTTATAGTGAAGTGTATTATGACGGAAAGCGCAGTTTTTGTGACAGCAAAGTATCACTTGAAACTGCGCTTTTGAAATTGTGTATCCAATACTGTGCATTCAATACGGTACATTCAGTACTGCATATTCAATACTGTACATCTAAAACCGCATTCAATACATTCTGTATATCCGGGCCGTCTCTAAGGCTGTCTGTACACCACTCCGCCCTTCATCACCAGCCCTACCTGTGAAAGTCGGGATACATCCTCCAGCGGGTTTCCCTCCACGGCAATGATATCTGCCTCCATACCGTTTTCCAGCTTTCCGATTCTGTCTTCCAGGCGGCAGACCCTGGCCGCTCGGGAGGTGACGCCCTGGATGGCGGTTACGGGATCGGCTCCCAGCTCCACGGCATATCCCACCTCCCGGTACAGAAAGCCGTGATAAGCGTCTGTTCCCAGGACAAAGGGGAGACGGGCCTTGATGATGCGGGCCACATTTTCGCGGACCCGGCTGCGGTTCAGCCTTACCTTCAGGGCATTGGCGGGCGAGAGGAATTCCTCCCGGCTGGGGTCTAAGAAAATGCCGGAGGTCAGATCCACCACACAGCGGGAAGCGGCCAGACGCTCCACGTCCTGTTCCGCAGCCATATACATGTGCTCAATCACATCCACCCCGCCGTCAATGCAGTCCTTCAGGCCCTGGCCGCCGATACAGTGGGCAGCAGTGGGGATGCCCAGGCGGGCGCCTTCGCTGACCGCGGTGGAGATTTCTTCCAGGCTGAGGAAGCTGGGCACAAAGGTGCTGGCGGGCTCCGGAACACCGGGGGTTATGAAGAGTTTCAGCAGGTCTGCGCCTTTTTTCAGGTTTTCACGGCAGGTATGGCGGATTTCTCCGGCTCCGCAGTGGGGCATTCCGATGTGGCCTGCTCCGTGGCTGCCCTTCATGCCGATGCCTGCTGCCAGGAGACGGGGGCCGTCCACTTTTTTGTCCTCAATCAGCTTCTTCAGGGTCACGTCTATATAGAATTTATCCCCCATGCACCGGGCTGTGGTTACACCGCTCATCAGGTCTTCCTTAAGTCCCTTTAATGCCAGCAAGGTCAGCTGGCATTCGTTGCTCCAGGCCAGCAGCTCCAGATGTTCCGGAAGGGCTGCATCAATGCACAGGTGGTTGTGGCATTCTATCATGCCCGGCATCAGGGTCATGTGCGGAAGGCTGATTTCTTCCACCTCTTCCAAGGACAAGGCCTCCCTGGCTTTCCGGGGCAGGATTTCCCGGATTATCCCGTCTTCGATGATAAGGGAGCCGTTCTCCAAGGGAGTAAGCTGTTCCCCGCACAAAATCATTCCTGCATTTAATATGGTTCGCTTCATGTCTGTCTGTTTCCTCCGTCTGTCAATATCATTTGTCCGGTTTAGTCTAAATCAGCAGTTGCCGCTGGCTGGGTTTCGCAGCCCTCCTGTTCAGGGACAGGAATGTCTGCAGCTATGCCGTGAGCTTCATTCCATTTGCGGGATACCTTGGACAGCCAGGATACCAGCAGCGGGCAAAGGACGGCTGTGATTACCACGGCGGCAGCTGTCTGGGCAGTGGCTGTTTCCACCTGAGGCTGGAAGGAAGGATCGGCCATGGCTACGGCTGTGGGCGTGGTGGTGGCCACCCCGGCCGTGGTTCCGATGGCAGCGCCCATGGGATCCGCCTTTCTGCGGAGGGCGCTGTAGAGGAAAAAGGTGAGAAGTCCGGTGGCCAGCACGGTAAGAAGGCCCAGCACAATACCGGAAATACCCGCTCTCAGGATATTGTTGAAGTTCATGCCGGCACCCAGGGCAAAGCCGTTAAAGGGCGGGAGAAGAATCATGCCGGTGGCCAGAATTTTTCTCCACTCATGGTCCAGATTGCCGATGATGAACCCGATAACCATGGGGATGATGCTGGCAATGATATCTGTTATGGGGAAGTTGCCCATGCCGGAGGCGCCCAATGCAATCATGGTAAAAAAGGGCCCGTCATTGAGGGCAAGGATAGAGGTGGCTCCCACATCTGTTTCATCACCAAATTCGCCTGCCAGGGTGGCATAGATGACGCCGTTGGAATTGGTTACGGCTCCGATGACAGCCAGGGGCGCCAGTCCCAGGAACCCTGCTTCGCCGAACAGTGCATTGAGCAGAAGCCCCAGGCCGAAACCGATAAAGAACTTAAGGGCGGTGAGGACAACGCCTTTCCATACCGTGCTGCCGGCCATCCTTACATCAATGGTGGCGCCGCTGCAGAACAGAAACAGGCCAATCAGGGTGGGGACCCCGTTCTTGAACAGGCCTGAGGTAAAACCTCCGATGGTGAGGGCGTTGGGGAAAAAGGTATTCATTGCACATCCAAGGAGCAGGGGAATCACCATCACTCCTGCCGGAAAACGCTTCATTGTCGCTAATATCCTCATAAATCTCTTCTCCTTTACGTGGGCTTCCATGCTCACCGGCCATGTGAGATGCGTCAGCCGCTGGTTGATTTTACATGCCATTGCAATGCTGCTGACTGATTACAAAGCAATTGTCGTGCCAAAAAACTATTTGAGGGTGAAACAGATTCAAATTTTATTTAAAACAGCTAAAGTTGCATGAGAAAATATGTGTTATTTGCACAATAAAAAAGGAAAAACAAATAAAAAATTGGAATATATAAAATTGCATAAAGATTGCTATTTAGCAATAAAATGCAATTTAATGATTGCGAAAATGCAATATATAGGATAATATGGACAATGGGAGGTGGGAGTGCGTGATTAAAATTGTATTTTTTGCACCATATCCGGACATTCTTCCTGTCATTGAGCAGGTGTTCCGGGAACGGCCTGAATCGGAAGCCATCCGGTATGAGGTTGTCCAGGATTTCTACAATAACAGACTGGAACAGGTGGAGGCGGACGTGGTAATAGCCAGGGGCTTTACAGCCCATACCTTAAAGCGCAAAAACATTCCGTGTGCAGAGCTTAAATCCACGGGATACGATGTGATGAAGGCAGTCAATGAATGTATGCAGAAGGGGAATATTGAAAGGATTGCCGTGGTGGGCGCCTTCAATATGGTGTATGGGGCGGAGCAGATGTGCCACCTGTATCCGAACCTGGGGCTGGGCTGCTATGCGGAGGACGATGAGACCAAGCTGGAGATGGCGGTGCACCAGGCTATGAAGGACGGGAACCAGGCCATTGTGGGGGGATATTCCACGGTCCAGATTGCGGAGCGTCTGGGTATGCCGGCCGCCATGATTCATTCGGGAATCGAGGCAGTAAACCATGCCATTTCAGAGGCCATAGCTGTGGCCCATCTCACCCGGTATGAGAGGCAGAAAAGGGATGAGATAGCAAATATCATGAACTACTCCTTCCAGGGGATTATTTCCGTCAACAGGAAGGGAATCATAACCCTGGCCAATACATGCTGCCATACGTATATGAAGGACAGAAAGACTTCGCTGGCAGGAGAGCATATAAAGGACTTCTTTCCGGATATTGATTTTGACAGTGTGATCAGGGACAAACAAAAGATCCTGTCGGAGGTGTGCAGGTTCGGAGGAAAGCAGGTGCTGGTCAATTGTGTGCCTGTGGCCGGTGACTCGGAGGAGTTCGGCTGCGTGCTCACCTTCCAGGGAACGGAACAGATACAGGCAGAGGAGGGCAAACTGCGCAAGCGTATGCATTCGGACGGCTTTACGGCCAGGTACGACTTTTCCCACATACTTTACAGGGACAGCTGCATGGAGGCGGTTATCAGCCAGGCCGTGAAATTCAGTTATTCGGATTCCAATATACTGATTCATGGGGAGACGGGGACGGGAAAGGAACTGTTTGCCCAGAGCATTCACAACTCCAGCCGCAGAAGGAAGGGGCCTTTCGTGGCGATTAACTGCGCGGCATTGCCGGAGAACCTGCTGGAGAGCGAGCTCTTTGGCTATGTGGAAGGAGCTTTTACCGGAGCATCCAGGGGCGGGAAAATGGGATTTTTTGAGATTGCCCACAAGGGGACCATTTTTTTGGATGAGATAGGCGATATATCGCCAAAGCTGCAGAGCCGCCTCCTAAGGGTCATACAGGAACGGGAGATCATCCGGCTGGGCAATGACACCGTGATTCCCATTGATGTCCGCGTTATCTGCGCCACCAACAGGGATTTAAAGAAGGAGGTGGCCCGGGGGAATTTCAGGGAGGATTTGCTGTATCGCCTGGATGTGCTTGAACTCAATCTTCCGCCCCTCAGAAAACGGAAGCAGGACATCCTTTATCTGGCGGACCGGATGGTGCGGTTTGAACATGAGCGCACAGGAAGCAGGCTGGAGGCAATAACCCAGGAGGGCAGGGAACTTCTGATGCGTTACGGCTGGCCGGGAAATGTGAGGGAAATGCGCAATTTCTGTGAGCGTATCTGTATTCTCTGCGAGAAAACAAGGGCAGGGGCAGAGGACGTACTCCAGGCCCTTCCGGGAGAGTGGGATCACGGGGAGGGAGCAGACAGCCGGTATGCAGAAAGCCGGCATGCAGACAGCCGGTATGCAGATAGCCGGTATGCAGAACACCGGCATGCAGACAGCGGTTCCGGCAGCGCGGATTTTCCGGTGTCCGGCAGTCATGTGCCGGCGGAGGCCGCGGGCCGCGGGCCCCGTCTGGAGGAAGCCCAGAGGCAGGCCGTGAAGGACGCCCTGGAGCTGTGCGGTTATCACAGGGGCAGGACAGCTGCGTATCTGGGAATTGATAAGAGTACTCTGTGGAGAAAAATGAAAAAATACGGCATTGAGGGTTAGAGGGCTGACAAGAAACACCGGGCACAGGGGTTGCGTTGAAACGGAGAAACGTTATGAAACAAAAATACATTTTGAAACAAAAATAAAACATGATAGGGATAATGAAACATTTATGCCGTGAAAAGTATGAATACATTGGGGGATAAATGATGGTGATATATGCAAAATGCATAACGTAAATAAAGGGTTCCCGGAGGTAAAACAGAAAAAATCGTTCTTCCTGAAAAGTTTGGCACGCTTTTTGCTTTTAATACAGGCATAAGTCAAGAGCAGAAATAAAAACCAAAATAGAAGGAAGGATGATTTTTTTATGAGCGGTAAACCGATTTTAGGAATCTTATTAGGAGATGCAGCCGGCGTGGGGCCGGAAATTATTGTCAAGCTGGCAGCTTCCAGATTTTACGATGAATACTGCCGTCCCATAGTAATAGGGGACGTCAGGGTGTTTGAGAGAGGTGCCAGGATATGCGGTCTGGAAATCCCGGTACAGGTCATTGACAAGGTGGAGGAAGCAGACTGGACCAAGGGAATGCCTGTCCTGGATCAAAGGGATGTGGACCCTGAGCAGGTTCCGTTTGCCAACATCAGCATTGAAAGCGGACGCGCCTGCCTGAACATGCTGAAAACAGCCATTGAGCTTTACCAGGCCGGCAGGATTGACGGATTCTGCTTTGCCCCGTTAAATAAGCAGGCAATGATTCAGGCCGGGTGTCCTTTTGAGAGCGAGCACCATTACATGGCCCATCTCTTTGGACACACGGAGCCGTTTGGGGAAATCAATGTGCTGGGAGATCTGTGGACCACAAGGACAACCAGCCATATTCCCATTAGCAAGGTCAGCGACAGCCTGACCGTGGATACCATCATGAGAGCTATAAGACTGGCCAATGTTTCCCTTAAGAATTCCGGTATTGAGAAGCCCAGGCTTGCCCTGGCAGCCCTGAATCCTCACTGCGGCGAGGGCGGAAAGTGCGGCCGGGAAGAGATTGATGTAATCGCGCCGGCCATTGAAAAGGCAAGGGAGATGGGGATTGACGCCAACGGACCGTTCCCCTCTGACATTCTGTTCATCAAGGCCTTTAACGGGGATTTCGACGGAGTGGTGACCATGTATCACGACCAGGGCCAGATCGCCCTTAAGCTGAAGGGATTTGACCAGGGCATCACCATTGCGGGAGGACTTCCGGCGCCAATCGTCACATGCGCCCATGGCACGGCTTACGATATTGCCGGAAAGGGAATTGTCAAGACTTCGGCATTTGAGAATGCGGTCAAGATGGCTGCCAAGATGGCTGCCCATCTGAAAGGCTGCTGATAAAAGGGAGGGGTTTACATGAAAAAAATAGGTACAAAGCAGATTGTACCCTTGGTGTTAGCAGTATTTGCAGTGGTATTTGCAGTGGTTGGTTTTACGCAGCTGGGGTTCTGGGAGGATGTGGACGGCCCTCAGCCTGGTTTCTTCCCGGCCATCATGGCTATCGTCATGTTCCTGGCAAGTATTGCTTCTTTCTTTCAGTCCCTGAAGGAAGAGAAGGCTGCCAGGTATGAGCGGGATGAGATGATGGTCATAGCAGGGGGAGCTGGAATCATAGCAGGTTCCTTTATTATAGGCCTGCTGCCCAGCTGCTATTTGTTCGTGATACTGTGGCTGAAGGTGTTTGAGAAGACCGGATGGAAGGAAACGCTCATTGTCCTTGCTGTCTGTATGGCCATTTCCATCGGCGTGTTCCGTATGTGGCTGGGGGTCCATTTTCCAATGGGGCTTTTTGAAGCATTCTTGTAGAAGGGGGTAAACAAAATGGAAAATATACAACTGTTAATGCATGGCTTCTCCACGCTGTTCACCTTCAGCAATGTGGGAGCCGCCCTTTTGGGAGCGGTTCTGGGCCTTGTGGTGGGGGCAATGCCCGGTATCGGAAGTCTGGCCGGTGTGGCCCTGCTGCTTCCGCTGACCTACAAGTTTAATCCCACCACTGCCATCATTATGCTGGGAGCTTTGTATTACTCCAATATGTACGGCGGCGCCTTCAGCGCAATCCTGTTAAATATTCCGGGAGATTCACCGGCCATCTGCACGGCCATGGACGGCTACCCAATGGCATCCAAAAAGAAGCGTCCCGGACAGGCTCTGTTTACAGCCAATATGGCCTCCTTTATCGGAGGAACCATCGGCATCATCATACTGACCTTTACAGGACCTGCCCTGGCGGATATCGGCCTTAAGTTCGGCCCGTCCGAGATGACGGCTCTGCTTCTTATCGCCATGACGTCCATAAGCTGGCTGGTGGGTGAGAATCCCATCAAGGGTGTGGTGATCACCATGCTGGGTATTTTGCTGGCAAGCATTGGCATGGACACTCTCTCAGGCTCTCCCAGATATGATTTTGGCAGTATGTACCTGCTGGGAGGCATTCCCTTTACGCCCTTCATTATCGGCACAGTGGGATTTTCACAGGTCATTAAACTGGTGATGGAGCGCAGCAATGAGGTGAAATCAGAGCCCCACATGAAGCTTACCATCCGCGGAAGTATCCTGACAAAGCATGATTTCAAGCGTCTGCTTCCGCCTGCCCTGCGCTCCGGTGTCATGGGAACCTTTGTGGGCGTGCTTCCGGGAGCAGGGGCAACCACCGGCGCTTTCATGGGATACGCGGCCCAGAAGAAATTCAAGAACGAGGAAGAACTGGGAACCGGCGCCATAGAGGGCATTGCGGCCAGCGAGGCTGCAAACAATGCGGCCGCGGCCGGTGCATTTGCCCCGCTTCTGGCCCTGGGCATACCGGGAAGCGGCACTGGCGCAGTGCTTTTGGGAGGCCTGATGATGTGGGGGCTCAATCCGGGACCGCTTCTGTTTACCAATGAACCGGAATTTACATGGGGACTGATTGCATCCCTGTTCCTCTCCAACATATTTGCGCTGGTTGTGGCAATCGGCGTCATTCCGTTCCTGATTCAGATATTGTCCGTGCCTGTAAAGTACATGATTCCCATTATCACCATTGTGTGCGTGGTGGGATCCTACAGCTCCAGCTATTCCATGTATGGCGTGCTGATTATGTTTCTGTCAGGCATACTGGGATATCTGCTGGTCAAGAACGACTATCCCACGGCTCCCATGCTTTTGTCCTTTGTGCTGGCTAAGCTGCTGGAGTCCAATATGCGAAAGGCGTTTATCATATCGGGGGGAAGCCTGGGCATTTTCTTTACAAGACCCATTACCTGCGTGCTGATGCTGATTTTCCTGGCATTTATCTGTACACCTGTGGTAAAGGCCGTCCTTAAAAAGGCAAGGGCATCCAAATAGGGCTGTAATGATTCGGCAGATGGTACAGCAAACGTAATATTCCCAAAGTAGCATAACAAAGGTAACTTGCAGGTTTGTTTATATATTTAAGAACATGGTTTGAGGAGGTATTTAATAATGAAGAAAAGAAGTATTGTAATGGCAATGGCAGCACTTATGATGGTGTCAGCAGTAACCGGATGTACAAGCAAGGCCGTCAGCAGCGACGGCACATTCACACCAAAGGAAACCATTAACTGGACCGTTACATCCAGTCCCGGAGGCGGCAGCGACATCTACACAAGAATGATATCCGATATCATGACCAAGGAAAACCTGGTCAACGGACAGCCTATCATTGTTACCAATAAGACGGACGGAAGCGGTGAGATCGGCAGAAACGAGGTGGCTACCACCAAGGGGAGCAAGGCTGACTATACTCTTCTCACCTTTAACAGCGGCGATTTAATGCCCATGGTCCAGAATACAAAGAACCGCTCGTCCAATTTCCGTATCCTGGCCATTATGGCGGTTGACAAACAGCTTATTTTCAAGGGGGAGCAGACCAAGTATGCTGATTTCAAGGAGGCAATCGAGGCAGCCAAAAATGGTACAAAGATCGTCATCGGCGGATCCAAGGGAGATGATATCGCCACCTATGATGCTATGCTGGAGGAAATCGGAATCAGCAAGGACGTGATGTCCTATATCACCTATGACTCCACCGGCGACGCCATCACCGCAGCCCTGGGAGGCCATGTGGAATTTGTTATCTCCAAGCCTGCGGCTGCTTCTGAGTATGTGACAGCCGGTTCCCTGATTCCTGTGCTGGCCCTGTCCACGGAACGCTACACCGGCAACCTGGCAGATGCCCCTACACTGAGCGAAATCGGAGACTATGAAAATGTGGAAGTCCCTGTATGGCGCGGCGTGGCAGCCCCTGCAGCCATGAGCGATGCAGCGGCCGCTTACTGGAGTGAACAGTTGGGCAAGGTTGCTGAGACCGATACATGGAAGAATGATTATCTGGAAAAGAACAAACTGATTGGCAACTATATGGATGCTGCCGCAGCAACGGAATATGTGACAGCCTATGAAAAGGACTTCATGGCTGCCAACGGAATCCAGTAAACACGGCTGAAACACGGCTGATGCATTAGAAAACCAATCAACACGGGAGAGGACCGGAACGGGACATATGGGAACCGGAGCCGCATCCTCTCCCTTTTTGTACCCTGAAACAGGCAGGGAAAACAGGGAACGCAACAAAATGAAACACTGATGCCGGAAAAATTTGAAACATAAAAAACGGTTTGAAACATTAAGAAACAAATGCAACAAATCAGTAAGGAACGTTTCAAACATTTGGGACAAATGGAACGGATTTTAACGGTTTCAACGTGTTTTGAATTTGGCACGGTTTTTGCTTATTAATAAGGCAAAGCACTGAAGGAGGTTTGGAGATGAAACTATGTTATCAGGTGGCCACACCAGATGTGGCAATCGCTGATTCAGTGACAGCATACCAGGGAAGCCTGGAGAAAAGCTTCGGGGACCTGGGAAGGCTGGGATACGACGGGGTGGAGCTGATGACCCTGAATCCGGGAAAACTGGACTGGAATGAAGTGAAAGAAACAGCTGAAAAGAACGGATTGTCTGTTATACTGGTATGTACAGGGGAAATCTTCGGGCAGCTGGGATTAAGCTATACAAACCCCAGGGAGGAGATCCGGAAGGAGGCTATCCGCAGGAGCAGGGAAATCATTGATTTTGCAGGCTTTCTGGGAGCCAATATCAACATCGGACGTGTGAGAGGCCAGTACTGCGGGGAACTTTCCAGAGAAGAAACCGAAAACCTGGCAGTGGAGGCCTTCCGGGAGCTGGCTGACTACGGGGCACCCAGGAACGTGAACATTGCCCTGGAGACAGTGACCATTATGCAGACGAATTTCATCAATACCCTGGCAGAGGGAGCTGCCATGGTGGACCGTGTGGACCGCCCCAATTTCCGGCTGATGATGGATATTTTCCATTTGAATCTGGAGGAGAAGAACATCTATGAGGCCATCCGCAGGTACAGCTCCTACAATATCCACGTACACCTGGCAGATAACAACAGACGGTATCCGGGCCACTGCGGTCTGGACTTTGAGAAGATTCTCACCACCTTTAAAGAATGCGGATATGACGGCAATTTCTGTACCGAAATCTTCCAGATTCCTTCCATGGAGGAGGCGGCAGCGGGCGCCATCCGGCATTTGCGGCCCATCGCGGACCGGGTTTACGGACGGACTGTCTGATGCAGAAAACAGGTGAATAACACACATGGAAGAAAACGGGAGGAAACAATGAAAAGCATTGCGTTGATTCATACGGTAAAGAGCGTGGCATCGGGCTTTGATGACAGCCTGAGAAACTATCTGGGATATGAAGTGAAGATACACAACCTGTGGGACGATTTTCTGGCCAATAATCCCAACGAAATTGGGGAGTTTACCATACAGAACCGAAACCGTCTGTTCTGCGATATGAAGGCCCAGGAGCTGACAGGAGCAGATATCATTGTCACCACCTGCTCCACCCTGACCCCGGCGGTGGAACGGATCCGGCCTTTTATCCAGGTTCCCGTCATTGCCATCGACGATGCCATGGCCAGAAGGAGCGTTCTCTACGGAAAGCGCATCATGGTCATGGCCACGGCAGAGAGCACGGTGGGGCCCACTGTCTCAAAGATTAAGGCTGAGGCGGATAAGGCGGGAAGGGAAGCAGACATATCCACCTGCGTGTGCAAGGATGCATTCTTTGCCATGAAAGCCATGGACATGAAGAAGCACGACATGATTCTCAGGGAAAAGGCCGGGGAACTGAAGGGCTATGACTGCATTGTCCTTGCCCAGGCGTCCATGGCCCATCTGGAGGACGAGACAGCTTCCATTACAGGCTGCCCTGTCCTTACCAGTCCCAGGCTGTGTATGGAAGAAATCAAGAAAAAATTGGAGGAGATATAGAGATGACGAATGAGAGAAAAGAGGAGTTACAGAGACAATGCAGCAAATTCCGGAACGACCTGATTGACCTGCTTCACAGCATCCAGACCGGCCATCCCGGCGGTTCCCTGTCATGCACGGAGATACTGACGTCCCTTTATTTTGAAATCATGAATGTGAATCCTGAAGATCCTGAGATGGAGGGAAGGGACCACCTGATTCTGTCAAAAGGCCACGCGGCACCCATGCTGTACCTGGTGCTGGCGGAGAAAGGCTTTTTCCCCAAGGAGGAGTTAAAGACCCTGCGCCAGATGGACAGCATGCTTCAGGGCCATCCCTGCGTACATAAAACTCCGGGTGTGGAGCTGTCCACAGGTCCTCTGGGGCTGGGACTTTCCGCCGGCCTGGGCATGGCCATGGCAGACAGGATTAAGGGACTGGATGCCTATACCTATGTGGTCATGGGCGACGGTGAGATTGAGGAGGGCTGTATCTGGGAGGCTGCCATGTCCGCCTCCAAATTCGGGGCTGACCACCTCATCGGCATTCTGGACAACAACGGAGTACAGCTGGACGGCACCCTGGAGGAAATCATGCCCATGGGAGACGTCGGGGCAAAATGGAAGGCTTTTGGGTGGAATGTGATACCATGCAACGGCCATGATGTGGAGGATTTCTGCCGGGCCGTGGAGGAGGCTAAGAAGACCAAAGGCTGTCCTTCCCTGATTCTTGCCGCCACCGTGAAGGGCAAGGGGGTTTCCTTTATGGAAGGAAAGAACACCTGGCACGGCAAGGCCATCAATGATAATGAATACGCACAAGCGAAAGCAGAATTAGGAGGTGCCAGATAATGGGAGAAAACATAGCAATCCGTGACGCTTACGGCGCAGCGCTTAAGGAATTAGGAGAACAGAATGAGAAGATCGTGGGCCTGGAGGCGGATGTGGCTTCCTCCACAAAGAGCGGAATTTTTGGAAAGGCATTTCCGGAACGTTACTTTAATGTGGGCATCAGCGAGCTGGATATGGTATCCATGTCAGCCGGATTTGCCAGGGAGGGACTGATTCCTTATGTAAATACATTCGCAGTGTTCCTGACCACCAGAGGGGCAGATCCTATACAGAGCCTGATTGCCTATGATAAGCTGAACGTGAAGCTCTGCGGAACCTACTGCGGGCTTTCGGACTCCTATGACGGAGCCAGCCACCAGGCCATTACCGATCTGGCATTTGTGAGAGCCATCCCCAATATGACGGTGATTACAGTGGCGGACGCAGTGGAGACAAAAAAAGCGGTATTTGCCATTGCAGAACATCAGGGCCCTGTCTATTTGAGGCTCAGCCGCGCGGCAGCTCCTGTGTTTTATCCTGAGGATATGAAATTTGAGATCGGCAGGGGCATTACGGTCAGGGAAGGCGGGGATGTGACCATTATCACCACGGGAACCGTGCTTCACAAGGCCCTGGCAGCGGCAGAGCTTCTGGAAGCAAAGGGAATCCAGGCAAGAGTGGTGGATATGCATACCATCAAACCTATTGATGAGGAACTGATTATAGAATGCGCCAGGGAGACGGGCGCCATCGTGACCGTGGAGGAACACTCTGTCTGCGGCGGACTGGGAAGCGCTGTGGCGGAAGTCCTGGCAGAGCATATGCCGGTACCCATGACCCGCATCGGTGCCACTGACTTTGCGGAATCCGGGGATTACGAACAGCTTTTGGTGAAATACGGCTATGGCCCGGAATCCATTGCGGAAAAATGTGAAAAAGTGATGAAGCGCAAGCAGGTACAGAAAAAGTAATACAGGAAAATCAGTGCAGAGAACCGGTACAAAAAAGTTAAAAATCAGTATAAAAAGTCAGGAGGGAAGGCGCGCCTATGGAACAATCCATGAGAAGGTTTATGAAGGTGGGAATCATTCTCCACGTATCCTACCCGCAGCTGGGAGGAGGCGAGGGACCTGTTCTGGAATGCCTGGAGCGGATCTGCGGGGATGATTATTTTGAAGCCGTGGAGGTGGCCAAAATGAAGGACGGGCAGGTCCGGAAAAAGGCGGCGGAGATGATCCGCGCGGCCCATATGGTGTCTGCTTACGGCGGCCAGTCCAGGACCTTGTCTGCGGGACTCAACATCAACGACCTGGATGAAACCAGAAGGGCCATGGCAGTGGACACACTGAAGGAAGGAATTGATGAAGCCTATGAGATGGGCTGCGCAGGTTTTTCCTTCCTGTCCGGCCGGTATGACGAGGAACGAAAGGAACAGGCCTTTGAACAGCTTCTTAAATCTACCAGGCAGCTGTGTGGGTATGCAGGGGAGAAGGGAAATATGCCCATCTGCTGCGAGGTCTTTGACTATGATATTGACAAGAGGGCTCTCATCGGTCCGGCAGCCCTGGCTGCCCGCTATGCAGGGGAAATCCGGAGGGACTATGGGAATTTCGGCCTGCTGGTGGATTTGAGCCATATTCCCATGATTCATGAGACCATCGAAGAAAGCATCCTTCCGGTTAAGGATTACATCATTCATGCCCATATGGGAAACACGGTAATTAAAAGCCCGGACTGTGAGGCATACGGGGACAACCATCCCAGATTCGGATTCCCGGACAGTGAAAATGATGTGGAGGAGCTGGCCCATTATCTGAGGACGCTTATGGAAATCGGATTTCTGGGTGAGAAGAAACGGCCTATTGTAAGCTTTGAGGTGAAGCCCTGGAAGGATGAATCCCCCGAAGTGATTATAGCAAATGCAAAACGTACGTTGAACCTGGCATGGGAGCTGGTGTGACAGGTACCTGCATTTGATATATATAAATACATATTGAGCAAATGCAATTGAATCAAACAAGATTTGCAAACAGAAATAAGGAGGTATTTAATTATGAAAGACCCAATTCAGAAATATTTTCAGGTAGGAACCATACAGTGGATGACCCATCCTCCGGTGAATTACCCCATACTGGATTCCGTTAAGACCATCTGCTGCGACGAATACTTTAATGCCCTGGAGATAACCCATATCGAGGACCAGGAGACAAAGGACAAGGTAAGGGATATGCTGGCCCAGAGCCATATGAAGGTGTGCTACGGCGCACAGCCCCGCCTGCTGGGACCAAAGCTTAACCCCAATGATCTGGACGAGGAAGGCAGGAAGAAGGCCGAGGCCGTCCTGATGGATTCCGTTGATGAGGCCCGGTACATGGGTGCAAAGGGAATTGCCTTCCTGGCAGGAAAATGGGAACCGGTGACAAAGGACCAGGCATATGCCCAGCTGCTTAAGACTACCAGGGCTGTGTGCAGCTATGCTGCAACCAAGGGAATGATGGTGGAGCTGGAAGTGTTTGACTTTGATATGGATAAGGCAGCCCTCATCGGGCCGGCTCCTTATGCGGCCAGGTTTGCTGCGGATATGCGCACCACCCACAACAATTTCGGCCTGCTGGTGGACCTTTCCCATTTCCCCACCACCTATGAGACTTCCAGGTTCGTGATTCAGACGCTGCGTCCCTATATCACCCACCTGCACATCGGTAATGCGGTGGTGAAGGAAGGTTTTGAGGCGTACGGCGACCAGCACCCAAGGTTCGGGTTCCCTGACAGCGCCAACGACACAGAGCAGCTTGTGGATTTCTTCACTGTCCTGAAGGAAGAGGGCTTCTTTAATAAGGAAAATCCCTATGTATTGTCCCTGGAGGTAAAGCCGTGGGCAGACGAGGACGGAGATATCATACTGGCCAACACCAAGAGAGTCATCAACAGGGCCTGGGCGCTGGTAGAGGATTAAACAGCGTCTGCAGTATCATTGTGCCGGAGGTGTGCTTGACAGCGGCGCATAAGATAGGATAGAATTGAATAATTGGAAAAAGGAGGAATAAGTCATGAAAATCGTAGTGTTAGACGGATATACAGAAAATCCAGGTGATTTAAGCTGGGAGGGACTTGAAAGATTAGGGGAGTTAACCGTATATGACAGGACTCCTGCTGACAAGATTGCAGAGCGGATTGGGGACGCGGAGGCGGTTTATACCAATAAAACCCCGATCAGCGCGCAGACCATCGGACAGTGCCCGAATTTAAAGTTCATCGGAGTGCTGGCCACTGGCTACAATGTGATTGATACAGCGGCAGCCAAGGCAGCAGGCGTGATCGTGTCCAACATCCCAACCTATGGTACAGACGCAGTGGCCCAGTATGCAATTGCCCTTTTGCTGGAGCTGTGCCACCACATCGGGGAGCATTCTGACTGTGTAAAGGCAGGGGAGTGGACCCACAATGCTGACTGGTGCTTCTGGAAGCATCCCCTGGTGGAGCTGGCCGGAAAGACATTCGGCGTCATCGGCTTTGGAAGGATTGGACAGGGTACGGCCAAAATTGCGGAGGCTCTGGGCATGAAGGTATTGGCATATGACGAGTATCCCAACAAGGCTTTGGAGACAGATAACTGCAAATATGCTTCCCTGGACCAGCTTCTGGCTCAGGCCGATGTCATCAGCCTGCACTGCCCGCTGTTCCCATCCACAGAGGGAATTATCAACAGGGATTCCATTGCAAAGATGAAGGATGGGGTAAAAATCATCAATACCTCCAGAGGTCCCCTGATTGTGGAAAAAGACTTAAGGGAAGCGCTGGACAGTGGAAAAGTCAGCGGGGCAGCAGTGGACGTGGTATCCACAGAGCCTATCCGGGAGGACAATCCTCTTCTGGGCGCCAAGAATATGATTATTACCCCCCATATTGCCTGGGCTCCCAGGGAATCCAGACAGAGACTTATGGACATTGCAGTGGATAATCTGAAACATTTTGTAGACGGAGCACCACAGAATGTGGTAAATAAATAGTAGGAAAATCAGACAGCCTGCAGCGCAGGCCCATGACAGACGCCGGGCGGCAGAAGAGGGCATGAGAATGCTTTGATTCCTCCCGGCGTATTTCCGTATTGGCGCATATGGGGCAGACACAGAGGGAAAGAGGGCGTGAATTCATGGTAACAGTGCGGATGTTTATTCCATATATGAATATGAAAAGCAGGTTCGAGGCGGCGGTGAGCCGTCTGGAGCCTCAGGACGATGTGAGGGTGGAGCTGCTTCACGTATTCGGCACACCGGAATCCCTGTCGCGGTACGGGGACGCCGACATATTAGTGGCCAGGGGCATGACTTATGACCGCCTCAGGTATCTGTTTCCGGAGAAGCATGTGGTGGAGATACAGCTCTCCAGCTTTGATATACTGAAAGCACTGATTTGCGCCAGACAGGAGTTCCATCCCAAGAAGATAGCCCTCTGTGTGCGGTATATGGATGAGAGCGCTGTATCCGAGCTGGAGAAGCTGTGCCAGGCGGAGATTGCGTATTATACGGTCCATGACGAGGCCTCCACCCTGGAAGCCATCCACAGTGCCAGGGCCAATGGCGCCGATGTGTTCGTGGGAGCCGGTACCATGTGCGGACTGTGCGATAAAGAGGCATTGAACCGGGTACACATCCACACAAAGGATATTGCCATAGAGCAGGCTCTGAAGCAGGCCATGGATGCGGCCAGGACCATCAATATGGAGCGGGCCAGGTCCAAGATGACCAGCACCATCCTCAACACCAGCGCCGATGCCCTGATTGCCGTCAGCGGCAGCGGGCTGATTCAGGCATTGAATAACCAGGCGTACCGTACCTTTCAGCTCTCCTCCCAGGCTGACTACACGGGCCGTCCCGTGGAAGAGGTCTGTCCTGCCCTTAAATGGAAGGATGTGGTGGAGACAGGACGGGAACGGGAGGAGGTTATCCAGTGGAAGGACAGGAAACTGTATACGGAATACAGGCCCGTGCTGGTGGACAAGATGGGAAAGGGGGCCATCATTGTTGCCCGCTACACCGAGCAGATTATTGAGGCAGAGACTAAAATCCGGCAGAGCCTTGCAAAGCAGGGGCTTACGGCAAAGTATTCCTTTGACGACATCATTGGAAGCAGCCCTGCCATTCGGGAGAATATTCTCATGGCAAAGCGTTACAGCCGGGTGGATTCCAATGTGCTGATTGTGGGAGAGACAGGAACCGGAAAAGAGCTTTTTGCCCACAGCATCCACCGGGAGAGCAGGCGCAGCGCAGAACCCTTTGTGGCGTTAAACTGTGCGGCCCTGCCGGAAAACCTTCTGGAGAGCGAGCTTTTTGGATATGAGCCGGGAGCATTTTCCGGGGCGTCTAAAAACGGCAAGACGGGCCTGTTTGAACTGGCCCATAAGGGGACCATTTTCCTGGATGAAATCGGGGAGATTCCCATATCGCTCCAGGCAAAGCTTCTCAGGGTACTTCAGGAGCGGGAAATCCGCCGCATCGGCAGCAACCGGGTACAACCGGTGGATGTGCGCGTTATTTCTGCTACCAATATTAATATTGAAGAAAAAATCCGGGAAGGGCAGTTCCGCGCCGACCTGTATTACCGTCTTAACCTGTTGGACATCACTATCCCGCCGCTCAGGGAAAGGGGAGACGATATCCGGGAAATGGTGGATTTCTACCTGACCCGCTTTGCCTGTGAGATGGGGAAGCCCATCCCCAGGCTGTCAAAGGAGGCAGTGGATTTGATGACCCATTACGGCTGGCCCGGCAATGTCAGGGAGCTGCGCAATATCTGCGAGCGCCTGATTGTGCTGAGCGACACCACGGAAATCGGGCTCAGGGAAATCCAGATGCTGAAGATATTCAGGAAAAAAGAAGGCCCTATGCCCGGCGCTCAGACACCGGAAAAGGAAACGGACCAGCCGGAAACCGGGATTGTGTATGCCAATTTGAAGCCCAGGAAGAAAAAACAGGATATAGCGAAGGAGCTGGGGGTCAGCAGGACGACCCTGTGGCGCATGGAGAAAATGGCGCGGGAACAGAAGAAGCAATGATGCCTGGTTATATATCTATTGACAGAAAATCTTTTGGGAGATATGCTTACAATATCAGGAAAAACCAAAAGAATAAAGTTGAGAGGTGGAGACATGAGGATAGCACTGATTAATGAGAACAGCCAGGGCGCCAAGAATGGCATGATCTACAATTCCTTAAAGAAAGTGGCTGACCAGTACGGCTTTGAGGTGGACAACTACGGCATGTACACAGCAGAGGATGAGGCGCAGCTTACCTATGTACAGGTGGGAATTCTGGCAGCAGCCCTGCTGAACGGCAAGGCGGCGGATTATGTGATTACGGGCTGCGGCACGGGCGAGGGAGCCATGCTGGCCTGCAACTCATTCCCGGGCGTGATATGCGGCCATGTGGAGGATGCGCTGGACGCCTATACATTTGCCCAGATTAACGACGGGAACGCCATTGCCATTCCATTTGCCAAGGGATTTGGCTGGGGCGGCGATCTGAACCTGGAATATATATTTGAGAAGCTGTTCTGCGAGCCTTCCGGCCAGGGATATCCCAGGGAGAGGGCTGTTCCGGAGCAGAGAAACAAGCGGATTCTGGATGATGTGAGAAAGGCTTCCTTCAGGGAGGATCTGGTGGAAATCTTTAAGGGACTGGACCAGGAACTGGTGAAAGGCGCGTTTTCAGGAGAAAAGTTCGGAGAACTGTTCTTTGGAAAATGTAAAGATGAGAAGCTGGCCGCTTATATCAGGGAACTGATTGGATAAGGAACGTTTTGGAAGAGAACGATCTGTAGAAGAAGGCAGGACAAGCCGCTTTGCGAAGGCAGGGCGGCTTGTTCTATTATACTTGTTCTATTTATACCTGTCCCCTTGTATAGATGGGAGGAAATGTTCAAGTGTGATTTTCAGCGTTTGTGACGGGGAAGGGTCAGTTTTAGGCCTAGTATGCGGGTCAGGGACTGGTCGATGCGCTCCTCTGTCAATTCTCCTGTTTTTACTGCATCCAGTACCCCGTTATAAGCTTCCTTAAAGTCAGCGGGCATGAGCAACAGGTCAGCGCCTGCCTGCAGAGCCATGACAGCGGCCCGGTCCGGGGGATAATTGTCCTGTATGGCTCCCATGTTAAGGGCGTCGGTGATGATGATTCCATTATACCCCATAGTCTCCCGCAGGTAATCTGTGAGCACTTGGGAGGACAGGGAGGATGGGGTGTCGTCTCCTGTAATCTGAGGCAGAGAGATGTGGCCCGCCATAATGAAGGGCGTGTTGTCCTGAATCAGGCCTGCAAAGGGAACCAGCTCTGCCTGCTCCAGTTCGTCCCATGTCTTATAGGTATAAGCAAATCCCTTATGGCTGTCCCCCTCTGTGGCCCCGTGGCCCGGAAAGTGTTTGGGAGTCCCATAGACATGGTGTTCTTCCAGCCCCTGCATGTAGGCCTTCACCATCTGTGTTACCAGAACCGGATCCGAGCCAAAGGAGCGGTCCAGCACAACGGTATTGTCCGGGTTGGTCAGTACGTCTGCATCCGGCGCAAAGTCCAAATTAATTCCAAATTCTTCCAGATATTCTCCGATAACAGAACCTGCCTCGTATGCCCTGGAAGTATCCCCGGTCTTTCCTATGTCAGCCATGGTATCCACCTTGGGCAGCTCAAAGCCCTGGTGGTTTGCGATACGTGCCACCTTACCGCCTTCCTCGTCAATGGAGAGGAACAGTGGGGGCTGGTTCAGGCCGGACGCAAATTCCTGGGTTTTGGCTGTCATGGTTTTAAGCTGGCCTGGGTTTTGCAGATTTTGGGGAAAATAGATAAGCCCGCCCACCGGGTATTCCTGCAATGCCTTGTATGTGGCATCCCCTGCCTGGGTTACGGTCTTAAAGCCGGTAAGGGCTTCCGGGGTAATGATAAAGAGCTGGGCCGTTTTCTGCTCCAGGGACATCTGGCTGATGACGGCCCGGATGTCTGCGTTATCTGTGTTGTCTGTATTGGTTTTATCCGATAGACCTACAGGATCCGGTTGGTTCTCAGGATTTGGGGAATCACCTGTCCCGTCACCTGCCCTGTCTCCGGCAGCCCCAGTCTCCTGTGAGGCGTCTGTCCCGGCCGGATGCCGGGAATCTATGCTGCCGGCCCTTATTTTAAATAGGATGGCGGCAAGGATTACGGCACATACCAGTCCTGCCGCCGTTATATAAAGCCATTTCATGCCTGTTTGTTTTCTTTTCTTTCTGGAATGTCCTCTGGTTGTCAAGTTCGTCCTCCTTAAAATGTGTGACAGCCTCAGCGTATCTGCCTTCCCTGTCCTGATACGCTGACAGCTCCTCCATCCGGTTTATGACGGAGCGCCTGCCTGGGTCATATGTTTGTTTTTTCTCAGTTCAGCTATAAAGTTCCCTGTTTGATTTTGATTCATACTATCACCTCTGGGATAGAGTATACCAAATTTGAGCTGCTTTTTCTCCCCCGCAAACAGCGGATTTGAATAAAATGGTGCCGGACCCTGTCCGGGAATCCAGAAAAACTGTATTGACAAAGATAACAATATGAGTAATAGTGATATTATAGCATTGTATGGTGAAATCGTGGAATACTAGAAATTGAATTTTTAAACAGATTCCGGTACGGCCCATACTGTGCAGCAGAGGAGGTGTGAGTATGGATATTAACCAGGACAGGTTGTGGTGGGATATCCAGGAGTTGGGAAGAATTGGGCGCAGCCCGGACGGCGGCATTACCCGTCTGGCTTTTACGCCCCAGGACCGGCAGGCACAGGACTGGCTGGAAGCCAGGATGAGGGACGCCGGACTTGCCGTAAGGGAGGACGCGGCCGGCAATCTGATCGGGGAGCTCTGCGGCACCCGGCCTGAAAAGCCATGCGTCATGTGCGGATCCCATTACGACACCGTGCCGGGCGGCGGGCAGTTTGACGGGACTCTTGGAATTCTCTCGGCCCTGGAGGCAGTGCGCAGGATCCGGGAGCAGGGAACCGTCACAGAGCGGACCATACGCCTGGCAGCCTTTAAGGACGAGGAGGGAAGCCGCTTTGGATATGGGATGGTGGGCAGTAAATCTATCTGCGGCATACTGGACACTGAGGGACTTACGTCCGTGGATAAGGATGGAATCTCCCTGGAACAGGCCATGGCTGATTACGGGTGCAGGCCCGGCCGGCTGGCTTCCTGTAAGATGGAGGACGTGGGGACGTATCTGGAGCTTCACATCGAGCAGGGAAAGGTGCTGGAGGACCATGGGGCGTCCATCGGCGTTGTAAGCGGCATAGCCGGGCTGGTGCGGTATACGGTGGAGATACGGGGAGAAAGCGGACACGCAGGCGCCACGCCCATGAAGGCCAGAAAGGATCCGGTTTTAGCCATGTGCCGGTGGATTGACAGGGTAACGGAGCTGGCAGGGGCACGGGAGTCATGTGTGGCCACTGTGGGCTCCATTACAGCATATCCGGGAGCGCGGAATGTAATCTGTGAGCGTGTGGTGTTTTCACTGGATCTGCGTTCCATCCGCCAGGAGGACCTGAGGGAAATCGCGGACAAGATGGAGCGGTACGGGGCAGAGCTGTCCTCACTCCACGGCGTGGAGGTGAGCCTAAGGCCTGACCAGGCGCTTCCACCATGCCGCTGCCATGAACCTCTCCGGGAAGCCATAAAGAATATCTGCCGGTCAGAGGGGTATTCTTTTATGGAACTGATGAGCGGGGCAGGCCATGACTGTATGAATTTTAAGGATGTGTGCCCCACTGCCATGATTTTCGTGCCGTCAGAGGGGGGAGTGTCCCACAGGAAGGAGGAGTTTACTTCCAGGGAGGACTGCGCCCGCGGGGCCGGGGTGCTGCTGGGGCTTCTGCTTGAGACGGCAGGCGTTTCAGATAAGATTGACTGACAAAGGAGATTGCTATGGAAAAATTAGAAGAATTTTTTAAGTTAAAAGAAAGGGGAACCAGTGTCAAGATAGAGGTCCTGGCAGGTATTACCACGTTCATGACCATGGCCTATGTGCTGGTGGTGCAGCCCGGCGCCATCATTGGTTTCGGGGATGCGGTATCCTTTACAGATATAAACGGGCTGGTTATCACCAAGGAGGCAATTGCGGTTACATGTGCTGTCATCAGCGCGCTTATTACCCTGCTTATGGGCTTTTACGCCAACCTGCCCTTTGCGCTGGCAACGGGTATGGGAACTAATTTCATGTTCGGCGCCCTGCTCCAGTCCAACACCCTGTCCTTTGGCGCCATCATGGCCATAACCCTGATATCCGGCCTGATTTTTGTGGTTCTGACCATATTCGGGGTAAGGGATTTGATTGTCAAGGCCATACCCAAAAACATAAAGGTGGCCATTGGGTCGGCAATCGGTTTCTACATTGCCTACCTGGGCTTTAAGAATTCGGGCATCGGAACCTTTACAAATGGAATCGGAATGGGGAATTTCAAGGAACCGGCTGTATTTATCGCCCTGCTGGGTCTGGTTATCATTGCCGTTCTGACGGCATACAGGGTAAACGGGGCCATCCTCATCGGAATTGTTGCTGTCACTGTGATGGGAATTCCTCTGGGTGTGACCACCCTGCCGGATACCTTTGCCAAGATACCGGATGTTTCATCCTGGGGAAATATTGTATTCTGCTTTGATTTCAAAGGACTGTTGTCCTTCCAGGCCATCATATATGTGTTCATTGCCTTTTGCGGTGACTTTTTCTCCACGCTGGGAACTGTGCTGGGAGTGGCCGGCAAGGCCGGCATGCTGGATGAGGACGGAAACATGCCGGGAATCCAGAAACCCTTCCTGGTAGACGCCATCGGCACCTGTGTGGGAGCCTGTACCGGCAATACCACCATCACCACCTTTGTGGAATCCACATCAGGCGTGGAGGCGGGCGGCAGAACCGGCCTGACCAGTATTGTGGTAGCTGTTCTCTTTGCTGTCATGGTGTTCTTTTCGCCCCTGATTCTGATGATACCGGACGCAGCCACCGGACCTGCCCTTATCTTTGTGGGATTTTTGATGGTATCAGGCATCAGGAATATTGATTTCAGCGATTTCACGGAAGCCTTCGGCCCGTTTGTCATGATTATGTTTGTTATTTTCTGCGGAAGCATTGCGGCGGGAATCGCGGCAGGCATTCTGGCATATATCATCATCAAGACTGCCACGGGTAAGTTTAAGGAGCTGCATCCGGTCATGTACGTGCTGGCTGTTCCGCTGGTCATGTATTTTGTGTTTAAATAGTAGAATTGCAGACAAAATGATAGTTGAAAGAAGGGAAAGATAGAGATGAAGATACAGCCAAGAGATAAAAGAGCACTTCTCAGGGCAGCTCTGGGAGAGATAAAAAGTGATTTGGCCATAAAGAATGTACAGCTGGTCAATGTGATTACCGGGGAAATTTACCCGGCCAGCGTTTATGTATATGACGGCTTCATTGCCCATGTGGAGTATAAGGAGCCGGGCAGGGAGGAACAGTTTGCGAAAGAAGTGGTGGACGGACAGGGAAAATACCTGATTCCGGGTCTGATAGATGCCCATGAGCATATTGAGAGTTCCATGATGACACCCAGGAATTTTGCAAAGGCGGTGATTCCCAAGGGAACCACCACGGTCATCACAGATCCCCATGAGATTGGAAATGTATGGGGCATTGAGGGAGTGCGGTATATGCATGAGGCTTCTGAGGGGCTTCCCATGCGCCAGCTGATTGACATACCCAGCTGTGTGCCGGCTGTGCCCGGACTGGAGCATGCAGGCGCCGAGTTTGGGCCGGCCCAGATAGAGGAGCTGGCTAAGCTGGAGCGGGTTGTGGGGCTGGCGGAAGTCATGGATTATCTGGATGTGATTCATGGCGGCGACCGCATGATGGATATTATCAGAACAGCCCAGGAGCACGGCTTGTACCTCCAGGGCCACGCCCCCTTTGTGGAGGGAAGGATGCTGTCCGCCTATCTGTGCGGCGGTCCTAACACCTGTCACGAATCCAGGACAGCGGAGGAAGCCCTGGAGAAGATGAGAAGCGGTATGCGGGTGGATGCCAGGGACAGCTCCATCACCAAGAATGTGGAGGCCATATGGAGCGGGGTTAAGGATTTCCGTTTCTTTGACAACTTCTGTCTGTGCACCGATGACAGAGAGGCCGATGATATCCTTCACAACGGCCACATCAATGATGTGGTCAGGGCAGCTATCAGATACGGCATGGAGCCGGTGGCAGCCATCAAGAGCGCCACCCTGAATTCTGCCAGGGAGGCGGGATTGCAGAACCTGGGCGCTGTGGCGCCGGGATATGCGGCCGATATGCTTCTGGTAGAAGATTTAAGGGAGCTGAGGCCCAGCCATGTGTTCTATGCAGGTAAGCTGGTGGCCCAGGAGGGCAGGCTGCTGGCGGAAATTGAGGACAAATCCTATCCTCTGGAGTCAGCCAACTCAGTCCACGTAAGGAAGCTGGCCGCGGAGGACTTTACCATCCATCCGCCTGTATCCCAGGGAAAAGTAAAGGTCAATCTGATGAAATACTATGACATGAATCTCTCCACCACGGATATCGTGTGCGAGGAGGTTTGGGTAAAGGACGGCAGAATAGATATAAGCGGGGACCAGGACCTGAAATTTGTGGCAGTGGTTAACCGCTATGAGGGCAATGACAACATAGCCCTGGGTCTGGTCAGGGGCTTTGGCACAAAGACAGGTGCCCTGGCGTCCACGGTATCCCATGACAGCCACAATCTTACCATTGTGTACGACAACCCGGAGGAAGCCCTTATGGCGGCAGAGGAGCTGGCGCGCACAGGCGGCGGTATGTGTGCCGTGAAGGAGGGAAAGATTCTTCACACGTTGGCTTTGCCGCTGGCAGGCCTTATGTCCCTTAAGCCCGCAGAGGAGCTGGCAGAGGACAGCGCCGTGATGAAGGATGCCAACAGGGCCCTGGGCCTTACCAATATGGAAAATCCTTTGCTCCGCATTGTGACCCTTGCCCTTCCGGTTATACCTGATGCCAAGATGTCGGACATGGGACTGGTGCAGGTGACCGCAAAACGGATTGTGCCGCTGTTTCCGGAGTAAGACGGAAGTTATATATTAAAAAGCAATAAACAAAACCCCTCCGCCAATAAGTATCAATTAGTTGATAACCTTATTGGACGGAGGGGTTTTGTTATAGTTTGATTATATACATTATTCCGCATACGGCGGGATACAGCTTGTAGTTTCCGTACACCGTTTTATGTATGCGACATGGTTCCCAGGCAGGGGCTGTAGGCAGCCACGGGACGCCTTCCGTTTCCGCGGTCCTCCCGGGATATCTCTGTTTTCAGGTTCTTCTGGGCTGTGGCCAGCATGAGCTTGATTCTGTTTAACTGGTTCACTTCGCTGGCGCCGGGGTCGTAGTCCACGGCAATGATGTTGGACTGGGGATAATTCCGGCGCAACTCCTTGATAACGCCCTTGCCGACGATGTGGTTGGGCAGGCATCCAAAGGGCTGGGTACAGATGATGTTGTTCACGCCGCTGTGAATCAGCTCCAGCATTTCGCCGGTCAGGAACCATCCCTCCCCTGTCTGGTTGCCCAGGGATACGAAGCCTTTGGCCATCTGGGCCAGCTCGTTGATGGCTGACGGGGGCGTAAAATGCATGCTGGCCGTCAGTTCCTTCCTGGCTGTCCTGCGGAAATACTCCAACAGGGCAATGCCTGCGTTGCACAGTCTGGCGGTGGATTTTTTGGAGCCCAGGTGCTCGGCCTTAAAGTTGCTGTTGTAGAAGGAATACAGCAGGAAATCCATCAGATCCGGCATAACTGCCTCGGCGCCCTCGGATTCCAGCAGCTCCACAATGTGGTTGTTGGCCAAAGGAGAGAATTTCACAAGGATTTCCCCTACAATGCCCACCTTTGGCTTCTTTACATCCAGCCTTGGGAGAGCGTCAAAATCGCGGATAATCCCCTTTATATTGCGTCCGAATTCTATCATGGCGGCATTTTTCTTGGACAGGGAGGCAATGCAGCGGGCCTTCCATTTCATGTGAAGGGCATTGGCACTGCCTGGCTCTGCCTCATAGGGCCGGGTGGCATAAAGCACCCGCATGAAGATATCCCCGTACACAATGGCCTGCATGGCTTTTGTCAGCAGAGGCACGGTGAAGGTGAAGCCGGGATTTGTCTCCATTCCGTTGGCGTTGACGGAGATAACCGGTATCTGGGGCATTCCCGCCTTTTCCAGGGCCCTGCGGATGAAGCCGATGTAGTTGGATGCGCGGCAGCCGCCGCCGGTCTGGCTCATGAGGACAGCCGTGTGGTCCAGGTCATATTTGCCTGACAGCAGGGCGTCCATGATTTGTCCGATGACAATGAGGGACGGGTAGCAGGCGTCGTTATTTACATATTGGAGTCCCACGTCCACTGCGTTTCGGTTGTGGTTCTGCAATACCTCAATCTTATATCCAAAGGAGCGGATAGCCGGCTCCAGAAGGTCAAAATGAATGGGCGACATCTGGGGGCAGAGAAGGGTGTAATCCTTCTTCATCTCCTTGGTAAACACCACCCGGTGATAGGCGCTGGACACCACCCTGCGCTCAAAATGTCTCTGGTCCCTTACCTTTAAGGCTGCAATGAGGGAGCGGATACGTATTCTGGCAGCTCCCAGGTTATTGACCTCGTCAATCTTTAACACCGTATAAATCTTGCCGGAATGGGTCAGGATATCGGCAACCTGGTCCGTGGTCACTGCATCCAGCCCGCAGCCAAAGGAATTGAGCTGAATCAGATCCAGATTATCCTGGGTCTTTACAAAGCTGGCAGCAGCGTAAAGGCGGGAGTGGTACATCCACTGGTCCGTCACCACCAGAGGCCGTTCCACCCTGCCCAGATGGGATATGGAGTCCTCGGTGAGGACGGCAAATCCGTAAGAGGTAATCAGCTCCGGTATGCCGTGGTGAATCTCAGGGTCCACATGATAGGGCCTGCCGGCCAGGACTATGCCCCTCTTTCCGTGTTCCTTCAGCCAGGCCAGAGTCTCCTCGCCTTTTTTCATCAAATCATCGCGGGAGGCAGTCAGCTCCTGCCAGGCGGCATGGGCAGCCATCCTGACTTCGGCAGCCGGAATCTGGAATGTCCTTGAAAATTCCTTTACAAGGGTATCGGTGAGAATCTCCTCGTTGGTAAACGCCATAAAGGGATTCATAAAACGCACGTTTTCCTCGGCCAGCGCTTCCACGTTATTTTTAATGTTTTCCGCATAGGAGGTGACCATGGGGCAGTTGTAGTGGTTGCCTGCGTCCGGGCTCTCATTGCGCTCATAGGGGATGCAGGGGTAGAAGATGAACTTTACGCCCTGCTTGATGAGCCAGGTCACATGTCCGTGTACCAGCTTGGCAGGATAACACTCGGATTCGCTGGGGATGGATTCGATTCCCAGCTCATAGAGCTGCCTGGTGGACTGGGGAGACAGCACCACATGGTAGCGCAGCTTCTTAAAGAACACAGCCCAGAAGGGGAAGTTTTCATACATGTTGAGCACCCTGGGAATGCCTACCGTACCGCGGTCCGCCTGGTCCATGGGCAGGGATTCGTAGTCAAACATCCGATGGTACTTGTAATCAAACAGGTTGGGAATCTCTTTCTTGGCCTTTTCAAGGCCAAGACCCCTCTCGCAGCGGTTGCCTGAGATAAAGCGGCGTCCGCTTCCGAACTGGTTGATGGTCAGCACACAGTGGTTGTTGCAGCCCTTGCAGCGGGTCATGGAGGTGCTGTACTTAAGGCCGATGATCTTTTCAAGGGAGAGCATGGAGGTCTCCGGTTCACTGGCCATGTGATAGCGTTCCCTGGCAATGAGGGCAGCGCCAAAGGCGCCCATGATGCCTGCGATGTCCGGGCGTACTGCCGGACATCCTGATATTTTTTCAAAGCTTCTGAGCACGGCATCGTTGTAGAAAGTGCCTCCCTGGACCACCACGTGTTCTCCGAGGTCGGAAGCATTTGTTATCTTAATTACCTTAAATAATGCGTTCTTGATAACGGAATAAGCCAGACCCGCGGAAATGTCGGCCACGGTGGCTCCTTCCTTCTGGGCCTGCTTTACATTGGAATTCATGAATACCGTGCAGCGGGTGCCCAGGTCCGTGGGATTTTTGGCAAACAGGGCTTCCCTGGCAAAATCCTCCACACTGTAGTTCAGGCTCCTGGCAAATGTCTCGATAAAGGAACCGCAGCCGGAGGAGCATGCCTCGTTGAGCTGTACGCTGTCCACTGTGCCGTCCTTAATCTTGATGCACTTCATATCCTGTCCGCCGATGTCCAGGATACAGTCCACATCCGGCTCAAAGAAAGCAGCCG